>Ga0209777_10000285_pt1 | contig 86288 bp, 95 predicted proteins | sample FrelakmetHBP12HB_FD_187147 | JGI IMG/M metagenome (GOLD analysis project Ga0209777, IMG submission 187147) | Freshwater lake sediment microbial communities from the University of Notre Dame, USA, for methane emissions studies -HBP12 HB (SPAdes)... | ecosystem: Environmental > Aquatic >...
ACGTGGCAATAGAAGTAGAGTTGTTGCAGCCGATTGCGATGGAGAAGGAATTGCGCTTCGCCATCCGTGAGGGTGGTCGCACCGTCGGCGCCGGCGTCATTTCGGAAATCATTGAGTGAGGATGAGGACAGCAAAAGCATTATGACTACCCCGACACAGAAAATCAGGATACGGCTCAAGGCCTTCGATCACTACTCGCTCGACAAGTCGACCAAAGAGATTGCCCGTACAGCGCTGCGTACCGGCGCGCGAATCGTGGGTCCGATGCCGTTGCCCACGAAAAAGACCATTTACACGGTGCTCCGTTCACCGCATGTCGACAAAAAGTCACGCGAGCAGTTCGAGACTCGCATTCACAAACGTCTGATTGACATTTACGACTCGACTCCGCAGACGCTCGACGCGCTTTCGAAGCTTGATCTTCCTGCCGGTGTTGATGTAGAGATAAAGGTATAGGCGAGGTCGATGATGAACGCGCTGTTAGGACGAAAACTCGGAATGTCGCGCCTGTTCGATGCGAAGGGCGCCGCCATAGCCGTTACCCTGCTGGAAGCCGGCCCCAACGTTGTTGTTCAGATCAAGAAAAAGGACAAGGAAGGCTATGACGCCGCGCAGCTCGGTTTCGGCAAGAAAAGCGAAAAATCAACGAACAAGCCCCTCGCGGGCCATTTCAAGCGAGCCGGCCAGAAGCCTTTTGCTCACCTGCGCGAAGTGCGGCTGGATTCCGTCGAAGGCATCGAGATTGGCCAACAGATCGGCGTTGATCTCTTTGTGGTGGGCGAGAAGGTGGATGTCGTTTCGATAAGCAAAGGACTTGGATTCCAGGGTGTCGTACGGCGGTACCATTTCGCCGGCGGCCCCAAGACGCATGGTCAGTCAGATCGCCTGCGCGCCCCCGGTTCTGTGGGCGCCTCTTCCTATCCGTCGCGTACTTTCAAAGGCACGCGCATGGCGGGAAGAATGGGTGGCGATACCACGACAACCAAGAACCTGCTGGTGGTTATGGTCGATCCTGAGAGCCAGATTATTGCCGTCAGAGGCGCCGTTCCAGGCAAGAAGAACACTTACGTCAGAATTAGAAAGAAATAAGCCATGGCAACCGCTAAAGTATACACTCCGACGGGTAAGCAGACAGGCGAACAGAATCTGTCTGGTAAGGTGTTTGGCACTGATCTCAAGCTCGGGAGCGTTCATCAGTCGGTTAAGCATTACCTGAACAATCAACGTCAGGGAACGCATTCCACTTTGACCCGCGCTGAGGTATCCGGCGGCGGTATAAAGCCGTTTCGCCAGAAGGGCACTGGTCGTGCTCGCGCAGGAAGTAATACCTCGCCGTTGTGGCCCGGTGGTGGTCAGGCGTTTGGCCCGAAGCCGCGCGACTATGAAACGAAAATCCCCAGGAAAGTGAAACGCCAAGCGATTCTGGCGGCGTTGACTCTTAAGGCGCAGGAAGATAAGCTCAAAGTTGTTGACGCGCTCAATCTGGAGAAGCCGCACACGAAAACAATTGTCAACATGCTGGCCGATTTGAAGATCAACGACGGCAAGGTATTGTTCTTGTATACCGGCATCGATCGTAATCTGGAATTGTCCTGCCGCAACGTTCCGAAGCTCACCTATAAGCGCGCCGCATTGGTAACAGCTTACGATGTCATCGGCGCCGACTATCTGCTTCTTACCCCGAACGGGCTTAAGGAGTGTGAGGAGGTATTTGGCAAATGAAGGACCCTCGGCAAGTACTTCGGACTCTGTTGATCAGCGAGAAATCGTTGGCATCACGCGCGAAGAACAACGACTACGTCTTTGAAGTTGATCGCGATGCGAATAAGATCGACATCAAGAACGCTATCGAAAAACTATACAACGTCAAGGTCGAAAAAGTGATGACCATGAACAACATGGGCAAGCAGAGAAAGATGGGGCGTTATCGCCCCGGTTATACGCCCGAATGGAAAAAGGCCATCGTTAAGCTGGCCAAGGATCAGAAGATTGTGGAGTTTGAGAATCTCTGATCGCTAGCGTTGAAGAGTATTTATTGGGATAGATTAGTATGGGAATCAAATCATTCAAGCCGCACACACCGGGTACCCGGCACATGACGGTCTCGACTTTCGAGGAGATCACGACCGACAAGCCGGAGAAGTCGTTGCTGGAACCGAAGCGTCGGTCCGGTGGCCGTAACAATCGCGGTCGCGTGACGGCCTTTTGCCGGGGCGGCGGACACAAGCGCACCTATCGGGTTATAGATTTCAAGCGCGACAAATATGATGTTACGGCAACCGTGGCGACCATCGAATACGATCCGAATCGCTCGGCTCGCATCGCGCTGTTGCATTACGCAGACGGAGAGAAACGCTATATTATCGCTCCCGATGGCTTGAAGGTGGGCACGAAGGTCATGTCGGGTCAGGACATCGAAATCAAGGTCGGCAATGCGATGCCGATTAGCAAGATCCCGCCCGGCACGTTTATCCACAATGTTGAACTGCAGCCCGGCAGAGGCGCTCAGATAGGACGCTCGGCCGGCGCCATGATTCAGTTGATGGTGAAAGAAGGCGAGTTCGCTCACCTGAAAATGCCGTCTAACGAAGTACGTCTGGTGAAACAGAGTTGCTTCGCTACGATCGGTCAGGTCGGCAACATCGAGCATGACGCAATTTCGATTGGCAAAGCCGGACGCAGCCGCTGGATGGGGCGTCGTCCTTCCGTGCGCGGCGTAGCCATGAATCCGGTCGACCATCCGATGGGCGGCGGCGAAGGCCGATCGTCGGGCGGTCGTCATCCTTGTTCCCCCTGGGGACTGAAATCAAAGGGTCTGAAGACCCGCAAGACCAAAGCTTCGGACAAGATGATTGTCAAGAGGCGCAAGTAGGAGAGTTGTTGGAGGAATAATGAGCCGTTCGCTGAAAAAAGGACCATTTATTGAGACCAGTTTGTTTAAGAAGATTGAGGCGTTGAACGTCACCGGCGAAAAGAAAGTGCTTAAAACCTGGTCGCGGCGCTCTACTATATCTCCTGAGTTCGTGGGTCACACGTTGGCGATACATAACGGCAACAAGTTCATCCCGGTTTATATCACGGAGAACATGGTGGGGCACAAACTGGGCGAGTTTGCGCCGACGCGTACGTTCCGGGGACACTCCGGACAGAAGCTGACTGAAAAGACAACCAAGGTAAAGTAGGAGGGACGCGTCAATGCATATAGAAGCAACAGCCAAGGCACGGTTTCTGCGAACCTCCGGCCGTAAGGCGCGTATCGTTGCCGACCTTGTTCGCGGCAAGAGAGTTGATGAGGCGATTGCCCTCCTCAGTTTCATTCCCAAGAAGGCGGCGGAACCTATTAAGAAAGTTGTCAAGTCGGCTGCAGCCAATGCTATGAGTGAGGTCGGTACCGGACGCCTTAAGGCGGAAGACCTGGCGATCAAAACGATCTGTGTGGACAACGGCCCGGGTTACAAGCGGTTTCGCGCCGCGTCAATGGGAAGGGCCATGCCATTGAAGCATCGCCTGTGCCATATTACCGTCGTGGTTTGCGGCGAGGCTCGCGAAGAGCGGCAGCGTCGCAAAACCAAGACTGCAACCAAAGAAGCGAAAACAGAAGAGTAGATTAAGGAGAGAGTATTGGGACAAAAGACGAACCCCATTGGCTTGAGATTGGGAATCATCCGTAGCTGGAATTCCAAATGGTTCGCGCAGCGCCACTTCGCTGATCTGGTCGAAGAAGACATAAAGATCAAACGGTACATCAATTCGCGTCTTGAAAACGCCGGGGTAGCCACGGTCGAGATCTTACGCGACCCGAAGAAAGTAACCGTGGACATCCATACCTCTCGCCCGGGGATAGTCATTGGCCGCAAGGGTATCGAGGTCGACAAACTGCGTGAAGAACTGCGTCTCATAGCAAAGAGCGATATTACTCTCAATATTATCGAAGTCAAGAAACCCGAGCTTTCGGCGCGACTCGTGGGCGAGTCAATCGCGCGTCAATTGGAAGGACGCATTAGCTTCCGCCGGGCGATGAAGAAGTCGATTGCCGCCACGATGAAGATGGGCGCCGAGGGGATCAAGCTCTCCTGCGGTGGGCGTCTGGGCGGCGCGGAGATTGCCCGAACCGAGAAGTACAAAGCCGGCCGGATTCCGCTTCACACTCTGCGCGCCGATATTGACTATGCGACGGCGACCGCGCACACGGCTTACGGGACGATCGGTGTAAAAGTCTGGATCTGCCGCGGCGAGATTCTCGATCGTTTCGGTGCTGCAACAGAGCGTCAAAAGGAGGATTCACAGGATCAGAAGAAGCCGCGCTTTGATCGTGATCGTCGTGATCGTGGTGATCGTGGTGATCGAGGCGGCGGTCGGCGCGGTGGCGGTGGCGATCGCGGACCACAGGCACGGGGACGGATCCGTAAGGCGCCTCATGACGGTGATAATCGTCCGGGACCGGGCAGTCGCGGCGAGCATCAGCAGGGCCAGCAAAAATAAGGGAAAAAAGGACTTGCGACAGACGGCAGTCCCGATTAATATATAAGTCTTTGGTTTTTGGAAACGTGGAGTAGCGATATATGTTAATGCCAAAACGAATCAAGTACCGCCGACATCACCGTGGCGACCGCCGGGGTTTGGCTTATCGGGGCGGCAGCATCGATTTTGGCGAGTACGGTCTGAAGGCGATGGAACCGGCATGGATTACCAATCGGCAAATCGAAGCTGCTCGCGTTGCATTGACCCGTCACATCAAGAGAGGCGGCAAAATCTGGATTCGAATTTTCCCCGACAAACCGGTGACCAAGAAACCCGCCGAAACGCGCATGGGTAAGGGCAAAGGCGCTCCCGAATTCTGGGTAGCGGTGGTCAAACCGGGAAGGGTGCTTTTCGAAGTAGAGGGTGTCAGCGCCAAACTGGCCGCAGAGGGCTTGCGGTTGGCGGCCACCAAGCTGCCACTCAAGACCAGGTTCGTTTCTCGTGAATTCGGGGTGGGAGGCGGCAATGAAGGTTGATGCATTACGCGACCTCTCTCGTGATGAGGTCCTGCAGAAGAAAATCGAGATCGAAGAGGAGCTGTTCAATCTTCGCCTCAAGAAGAAGACCAAGCAGGCGCAAAATCCGGTACGGGAACGCACCCTGCGTCGTGATCGCGCCAGAATCCTCACGCTTCTCCGCGAGGATGAACTTGGTAAGCGCCAACTCGTCGAAGGCGGCCGCCTCATACTAGACAGGAAGAAGGAGTAGCGGGTGAGGAATTCGCGCAAAACTAGAATCGGCATCGTCGTCTCCAACAAAATGAAGAAGACCATCACGGTCGAACTGGAAAGAACGATGAAACACCCGATCTACCAGCGGGTTATTAAGAGAAAATCAAAGCTCTATGCCCACGACGAGAGTAATGAATGTGGTATTGGTGATAAAGTGTTGGTCATGGAAACAAGGCCGCTGTCCAAGCTTAAGCGGTGGCGCCTGATCAAGGTGATTGAGAAGGCGGTGTAGGCCATGATCCAAGAATATTCGCGACTCAATGTGGCCGACAATTCCGGCGCGAAAAAGGTCATGTGCTTTCGTATCCTCGGCGGCACGCGGCGGCGCTATGCGCGTATCGGTGACATCATCGTGGTGACCGTCAAGGACGCGATTCCCGGCGGCACCGTGAAGAAATCAGAAGTCTGTAAGGCGGTGGTCGTGCGGACACGGGAAGTAACCCGGCGAAAGGACGGATCCTGCGTGCGTTTCTCCGAAAACGCGGCTGTAATCATTAACGATCAGAAAGAGCCTCGCGGCACCCGCATTTTTGGGCCGGTGGCGCGCGAGTTGCGCGATAGACAGTTCATGAAGATTATTTCTCTGGCTCCGGAGGTGGTGTGATGCGGATACGCAAGGGAGATATCGTCAAGGTACTAAGCGGCAAGAATCGCGGCAAGACCGGCCGTGTACTCAAGGTTGATGTGGACAAGTTGCGTGTGCTGGTGGAGGGAGTTAACCTGATTAAACGGCATTCCCGCCCGACGCAGAAAAACCCCAAGGGCGGTGTCGTCGAGAAGGAAAGCCCGCTGCACGTTTCGAAGGTGCAGTTGATGGATACGAGAAATAATACGCCGACGCGCGTTGGTTACCGGACGTTACGGAACGATCACGGTCAGATTACCGGCAAAGTCCGAATCAGCAAGAAGTCGGGAGAGATAATTTAGGGCATTATGGCACGACTGAAAGACTATTATCGCCAGGAAGTGGTTACGCGCTTGTTGAAAGAAGGCGGATATAAGAACGTCATGCAGGTGCCGAGGATCGAGAAGATCGTGATCAATGTCGGCGTCGGCGAGGCGATCACAAATGCCAAGGCAATGGATGCCGTGGCGGGCGACATCACTACAATTGCCGGCCAGAAGGCGTATGTGCGCAGAGCCACGAAATCGATCTCGAACTTCAAACTCCGCCAGGGCATGCCAATCGGCTGTGCGGTGACGTTGCGCGGTGAACGGATGTACGAGTTCCTGGACAGATTGACCAACTTGGCTTTTCCACGTGTTCGCGACTTCCGAGGTATCTCACCGAAGTCGTTTGACGGCCGAGGCAATTACACCATCGGCTTGAAAGAGCAGATTATTTTCCCCGAGATCGATTATGACAAAATCGACAAAGTTCGGGGTATGAACATAACCATTGTGACAACGGCTAAGACGGACGAGGAGGCCCTGAATCTGCTGACTCTGATGAAAATGCCGTTCAGGAAGAACTGAAGGAGATCCGCTTGGCAAAGACCTGTTTGATCGTAAAACAGAAGCGCAAACCAAAGTTTCACGTGCGCGGCTACAATCGCTGTCGGCGTTGCGGCAGACCGCGGGCTTATATGCGTCGCTTCGGTCTGTGCCGAATCTGCTTCCGCGAGATGGCTCTGGCCGGCGACTTGCCGGGCGTAGTCAAGGCGAGTTGGTAGGAGGAAAACGATTTTATGACAATGACCGATCCGATTGCAGATATGCTGACTCGCATTAGAAACGGCTACAAAGCCCAAATGAAAAAAGTTGATGTCCCTGCTTCGAACTTGAAGCGGGAGTTGGCTCGCATCCTGGAAGAACATCACTTCATCAAGAAAACTATAGAGATCAAAGACAACAAGCAGGGAATCCTGCGGGTTTATCTGCGATACACAAAACACGACGAACCGCTGATCCGCGGTATTCGTCGCGTCTCTCGTCCGGGTCTAAGGCAATACACCGACAAGGACGGACTCAAAAAGATGAAATACCAGATGGGTATGACGATCCTTAGCACCTCGCGCGGTCTTCTGACCGACGAGGAAGCCCGAAAAGAAGGTGTTGGTGGCGAAGCGCTCTGCTACGTCTGGTAAGGTGATCGAGGTAGAATATGTCGAGAATAGGTAAAGCTCCCGTAACGATCCCGGACAAGGTCAAGGTGGAGGTCAAGGGACACGATGTGACGGTCACCGGCCCCAAGGGAATGCTGTCCAGATCAATGCATCCTTCGATGACTATGACGCTTGATAACAAGACGTTTTCCGTGACCAGGCCCTCGGACAATGGATTTCACAAGTCGCTGCACGGTCTGACACGACAGTTGGTTTTCAACATGGTAAAAGGTGTCAGCGAAGGTTTTGAGAAATCGCTCGAGATTCAGGGCGTTGGCTATCGCGCGGAACTGATTGCCGGTAAACACTTGCGACTTCAGGTTGGCTTTTCCCATTCGATTCTCGTCAGAGCGACCCCGGGAATTCAAATCGTATTGGATGATCCGACTCACATGAAGATTATGGGTATCGATAAGGAATTGGTGGGAATGATGGCCGCCAAAATCAGATCATTCCGTCCGCCGGAACCATACAAGGGCAAGGGTATTCGTTACAAGGGCGAGATCGTCCGTAAGAAGGCCGGCAAGACCGCGGCATAATGGAGCAAGGAAATGGCTGATCGTCAACTGATAAAAATCTTCAAAGAAGAACGTCGCAAGAGACGCGTGCGCAAGAAAGTGACCGGCTCTCCGACGAGGCCGCGTCTGTGTATTTTCCGATCCCTGCGCAACATATCTGCGCAGATTATCGATGACGTTTCGGGTATGACTCTCGTGTCCTGCTCTTCCATCGACAAAGACATGGCTGAACAGGTAAAGACCGCCAAGAGAAAATCGGATCTGTCAATGCTCGTTGGCGCCGGCGTGGCGAAGAAGGCGTTGGCGAAAGGGATCGAGGCGGTGGTCTTTGATCGTAATCGCTACCAGTATCACGGCAGAGTAAAGCTGGTTGCCGAGGGCGCCCGTAAAGCAGGGTTGAAATTCTAAGTTAACTTGTTGAGGGATAAGCTTTGGCTCGCTATGAAGTGATGGATAACCTCGAATTCGAGGAAAGGGTAATACACATAAGCAGGGTGGCAAAGGTGATCAAGGGCGGACGTAGGTTCTCCTTCACCGCCATCGTCAGCGTTGGCGACAGACAAGGCTCGGTCGGGGTTGGTCTCGGCAAGGCCTCGGAAGTAGTCGATGCCATCCGTAAAGGGACCGAGGCGGCGCGTAAGCAGATGGTCAAAATCTCGCTGCAAGGCGGAACTATCCCGCACGAAGTGCTGGGTTGTTTTGGCGCCGCGAGAGTACTACTGAAACCTGCATCTCCCGGCACCGGCGTCATCGCTGGTGGCGCGGTGCGTGCGGTTCTGGAAGCCGCCGGCATCCAGGACGTATTGACAAAATCGCTCGGATCAACCAGTCCGCACAACGTGGTCAAGGCGACCATGGACGGTTTGCAACGTCTGCGGACAAAACAGGAGCAATTGAGCTACCGAGAGGTTGAGACGGGATCAATCAATGGCTAAGACGCTAAAGATTACGCAGATCAAGGGACTTTCCGGCCGAATCCAGCAGCATCGGGATACCATTGCTGCGCTGGGTCTGCGACGGATAAATCATACTGTAGTGCATACTGACACACCGCAGATTCGTGGCATGGTCAACGCCGTACGGTTCATGGTTAAGGTGGAGGAGGTAGACGCATGAGACTTGACAATCTCCAGAAGCCGGCTGGTTCCACCAAGAACCGTAAGCGCGTTGGTCGTGGTCCCGGTTCGGGACACGGGCGGTATTCCGGCAAAGGCAGCAAGGGCGCCAGAGCCCGCGCCGGCTTCAAGTACAAACCCTGGCACGAAGGCGGTCAGATGCCTCTTGTGCGCCGGGTTCCCAAGCGTGGCTTTCGTCCCATTGATCGAACTGAGTATCAAGTCGTTAACGTGGAAGACTTGGCTCGCAGATTCGCCCAGGGAGGCGAAATCACTCCCGGCGAACTAAAGAAACAGAAATTGATTAGATCGATCAACAAGCCGGTCAAGATTCTGGGTACCGGTGAACTCAAGGTCAGCTTGAGTCTCAAGGTGCACGCCGCGTCAAAGATCGCCATGGAGAAAATCACCGCCGCCGGTGGCAAGGTGGAGATCCTGTCGTGATAGAGAAAATTCAGAATATCTTTAGAATTAAGGAGTTGAGGCATAGGATTCTCTTTACCCTCGCTCTTCTTGTTGTATACCGTATTGGCGGACACATTCCAGCTCCAGGCATTGACGCCTCGCTGTTGTCGAGATTCTTTGCTCAACAGGGAGGGGGAACCCTTTTTGGCATGTTTGACATGTTTGTTGGGGGCGCCTTCAAGAAGGCATCCGTCTTTTCGCTCGGCATCATGCCGTATATCTCGGCTTCAATCATCATTCAGTTGCTGACGCCGATTTTCCCCTATTTCCAGAAGCTCGCCAAGGAAGGCGAGGAAGGTCGCCGCAAAATCACGCAATACACTCGTTACGGAACGGTGTTGATTTCGATGCTGCAGGCCTTCGGTGTAGCCGCCTGGTTGCAGTCGCTGCAACCGGAGCCGGGTCTTTCGATTGTGATCTCCCCGGGCGTCGGTTTCACGCTGTTGTGTATGATCACTTTCACTTGTGGCACAATCTTCATCATGTGGCTCGGTGAACAAATCACTGAACGCGGTATCGGCAACGGTATTTCTCTGATCATTTTCATTGGTATCATCGCCTCCTTCCCGGCTTCGGTCATCGACGAGTACACGGCGTTGAGCGCCGGTACCCGCACGGTCATCACCGAGGGGCTGCTGGTTATCATCATGGTCGCCGTGATCGCGGCGGTCATCGTCGTCACCAGAGCCCAGAGGAAGATTCCCGTTCAGCATGCCAAACGTATCGTGGGCCGACGGGTGGTGGGTGGGGTAACGACTCATCTGCCTTTATCCGTGAACACGGCCGGCGTTATTCCTATTATCTTTGCGCAATCCATCATGTTTGCTCCGTCAACGCTTAAGACGCTCTTTCCGCAGTCGGATTTCGTGGAGACTTTCGTGAGCTATCTGTCGCCCGGGGCGGTAACCTATAGCGTAGTGTACGCCCTGATCATCATCTTTTTTGCTTTCTTCTATACAGCCATTGTCGTAAATCCGATGGACATGGCGGACAATATGAAGAAGCAAGGTGCGTTTATTCCGGGTATCCGTCCGGGACAGAAGACCGCTGAGTACATTGATAGAGTGCTCACCCGAATCACGCTTCCGGGTGCGATCTTTTTTGCCGCGATCGCTGTCTTACCCTACACCTTGATAAAACAGGCCGGGGTCAACTATTACTTTGGCGGTACCGGCATTCTGATTGTCGTTGGCGTTGCTCTGGATACGCTACAGCAGGTCGAATCGCATCTGCTTATGCGGCATTACGAAGGCTTTATGAAGCGCGGGAGGATCAGGGGAAGATCGTCGATGTGAGACTGCTGATTCTGCTTGGCGCTCCCGGCTCCGGCAAGGGCACACAGGCGAAATTGCTTGCCGAACGCCTGGGTCTGGTTCACCTCTCCACGGGTGACATTTTGCGTGAAGAGGTGCGTCGGGGAACGCAGTTGGGCAACCAAGCCAATCAGTATATGAACACCGGCGAATTGGTTCCCGACGTTTTGATTTTGGATATGATAAAGACGAGACTTGTTTCTGACGGCATGAATAGAGGCTTTATTTTCGATGGTTTTCCGCGTACGGTGACACAGGCCGAAGGGCTCGGCCGGTTGGCGGATGGAGTTGGTGCCGGGATTGACCGCGTGATCAATCTTGCCGTCGACGATGAAGTCATCGTCGGTCGTCTGACTGCCAGGTCTACGTGCGGAGTTTGCGGCGCAATATACAATGATGTGTCGAATCCCCCCAGACGCGCGGGATTCTGTGACAAAGATGACGCAGCGCTGGTACGTCGCAGCGATGACTCGGAAGCGGTGGTCCGAAATCGTTTGAACGTCTACCACCAGTTGACCAAACCGCTCGAGGAGTATTACAGCCATAGAGGGCTGTTCCTCAAAGTCGACGGCCGTGGCACGACGGATCAGGTCTTGATAAGGGTTCTGGCATCCCTAGCAGTCTCAGGGACGAATGATCGAACTCAAGTCTAAGACGGAATTGGAGAAGATCGGCGAGTCCTGTCGGATTGTCGCCGGAGCGTTGAAGATGGTGGAAGAGATGGTTAGACCGGGGATTGAGACACGGGAGATTGATCAGTGTGTTCGTCAGTTTATCGAGAGCGAGGACGCAACGCCGTCGTTTCTTGGTTATCGCGGTTATCCGGCTTCTACCTGTATCTCGATCAACGAGGTGATCGTGCACGGTATCCCGGGCAAACGGCGAATCAAAAACGGCGATTTGGTCTCGGTGGACATTGGCGCGTATAAGGATGGTTTTCATGGCGACGCGGCGAGGACATTTCTCGTCGGTGATGTAAGCGACGAGAAAAAAAAGATTACTAAAGTCGTGAAAGAGTCGCTTGAGCGGGGAATTGCGGCTGCCAAACCGTATGGTAGATTGTCGGATGTGTCGGCGGCGATTCAGAAGCATGCCGAAACACACGGTTTCTCAGTGGTACGTGATCTGGTCGGACACGGCATCGGCCGCAATATGCACGAAGAACCGCAGGTGCCCAACTATGGCACACCGGGAAACGGCCCGATGCTGCAACCCGGCATGGTTCTAGCCGTCGAGCCGATGATCAATGCGGGCACGTTCGAAACCGAGACCTTGGAAGACGGCTGGACAATTGTGACCGCCGACCGTCGCGTCTCGGCTCACTGGGAAAATACGATTGCCATCACCGAAAACGGTGTGGCGGTATTGACGGTAAACTAAAGATAGATGACTAAAGAAGCGACTATCAAAGTAGAAGGTAAAGTGCTGGAGCCATTGCCAAATGCCATGTTCCGAGTCGAGTTGGACAACGGTCACAAGGTGCTGGCGCATATTTCCGGTAAGATGCGAATGCACTTTATCAAGATTCTGCCCGGAGACAAGGTCACGCTGGAACTATCACCGTACGACCTGACTAAGGGAAGAATCATCTATCGCTACAAATAGCGATTGCTTGTTTGTCAGTTGGAGAGAATATGAAAGTTCGCTCGTCCATTAAAACGCGTTGTGAGCACTGTAAGATAATTCGTCGCCGCGGCGTCGTCCGGGTGATTTGTAAGAACCCGCGCCATAAACAGCGGCAGGGATAAGCCTTTAGGAGGTTGAATTGGCTCGTATAGCTGGCGTAGATTTACCGCGTGATAAGCGCATTGATATCGCACTGAGATACATCTATGGCATAGGCCCGGCCTCGGCGCGCGAGATCATCAGGAAGACCGGCGTTGATCCCAGTCTGCGCGTGCATAAGATGACGGAAGACGTAATTGCCAGACTCCGCGCGGTAATTGAGAATGAATATCGAGTCGAGGGCGTGTTGCGGGGCGAAATCGCCATGAACATCAAGCGACTGATTGATATCGGCAGCTATCGTGGTATGCGTCATCGGCGTGGCTTGCCGTTGCGTGGTCAAAGAACCAAGACCAACGCGCGCACTCGTAAAGGACCGAAGAAGACTGTCATCGGCAAAAAGAAGCCGCCGACATCGAAATGATCTGGGAATAGTGTTTTTTAACAATACAGGAGTTTGCATTGGCCGAACCTACCAAGAAGAAAAAAGGTAAGAAGAAAGTAAGGCGCATCGATTCCACCGGTGTGGTGCATATTCAGGCGACCTTCAACAATACGATCGTTTCGATTGCCGATTCGACGGGTGGAGTGATTGCCTGGTCGACGGCGGGTAGATCGGGCTTTAAGGGCTCGAAGAAGTCGACGCCGTTTGCCGCTCAGTTGGCGGCAACCTCATCCGCCAGAGAGGCGATCGAACAGGGTTTGCGGAGAGTGGAAGTCTGGGTAAAAGGTCCGGGATCCGGGCGCGAAGCGGCCATTCGGTCACTGCAAGCGGCAGGTCTGGAGATCACGGCGATCAAAGACGTCACGCCGATTCCGCATAACGGATGTCGTCCACCGAAGCGTCGTAGAGTATAGGACGGGTGGGAGATATAAATGGCACGATATAGAGATCCAAACTGCAAGTTATGCCGACGCGAAGGCGAAAAGCTGTTTCTGAAAGGAAGCCGCTGTTTCTCCGACAAGTGCTCGTTCGAGCGCCGCTCTTTTGCTCCCGGACAACATGGCACCAACATGCGCCGCAAGGTTTCCGGCTACGGTTTGCAGCTTCGTGAGAAGCAGAAGGTGCGCCGCATCTACGGCATTCTGGAAAAGCAATTCCACAACTACTTCGAAAAGGCAGAGCAGGTAAAAGGTATTACCGGTGAGATCCTTCTGCGTTTGCTTGAAACTCGTCTCGATAATTTCGTTTACCGACTCGGTTTTGCTCCCTCGCGCAAGGCGGCGAGGCAACTAGTCCGCCACCGCCATTTTCTGGTAAACGGCAAGATCGTCGACATCCCGTCATTCCAGTTGAAGCCGCACGATGTAGTGCGAGTCAAAAACAAATCGCGTAAGCTCGACATAATTCATCTGGCTCTAAAGGACGCGGAGCGTTCCGCTGATCTGCCGTGGCTGCGTCTCAACAAGGCCGCATTGGAAGGCGAGTTGCTGGAGAACCCGAAGCGCGCCGACATTCCCATCAACGTTGCCGAACAGTTGATCGTGGAGTTGTACAGCAAGTAATGTGCAAGGAGGAGCATAAATAATATGAAATGGAAGAATCTCGTACTCCCGAAAGAAGTGGTGAAGGACGAAGCCAACGCCACCGAGCGCTATACCAGATTCGTTCTGGAACCCTTGGAGCGCGGTTTCGGCATCACTATCGGTAACGCCCTCCGCCGCGTGCTCCTCTCCGCGATTCAAGGCGCGGCCGTGACTTCGCTGCGCATTGAGGGAGTATTGCATGAGTTTTCGACCATTCCGGGTGTTTATGAGGATGTTACCCAGATCGTTCTGAATCTCAAGAAGCTCCGGATCAAGATGCACGTGGACGAGCCCCGTACGATGACTCTGTCCATCAACGGCAAGGGGAAGTATTCCGCTGCGCGGATCGCCACCGGTAGTGATATTGAAGTGCTGAATTCTGAGTTGCACATCATCGAACTGACCGAAGACAAGAAGTTCTCGATTGAAATAGACGTCGATTCCGGCAGAGGTTACGTTCTCGCCGACCAGAACAAGCGTCCTGATCGTCCGGTCGGAACCATCTGGGTCGATTCGTTGTTCAGTCCGGTGACCAAAGTCAACTACACGGTTGACAACACTCGCGTGGGACAGCGTACCGACTATGACCGTCTGGCTCTGGAAGTCTGGACCGATGGCTCGATGACCCCTGAAGAATCCGTCGGATATAGCGCCAAGCTGCTGGCCGATCATCTGCGCTACTTCATTCATATAGATGAAGAAATCGTCCAGATTGAAGAGAAGAAAGAGGACGAAGAGACTATTCGCGTCCGCAATCTTCTGAACACGCGAGTCGATGAATTAGAATTGTCCGTCCGTTCCTCCAATTGCCTGAGGGCGGCCAATATCCAGACGCTTAAGGATCTGGTCACTCGCTCGGAATCCGATATGCTCAAATATCGTAATTTCGGGCGCAAGTCGCTGACAGAACTGACCGCTATCCTGGAAGAGCTGGGACTGGCTTGGGGACTGGATATCTCGAAGTACTATTTGGTTGAGCAGAATTAGGAGTAGATAGCTGTGCCACACGGGAGAAAAACGCCAAAACTGAGTCGGACTGCCAGCCATCGCGATGCGATGCTCGCCAATATGGCTGCGTCGCTCTTCCTCCATTCGAAAGTCAAGACTACCACTTCCAAAGCCAAAGCGCTCCGGCCCTTTGTTGATCGTTTGATTTCGACCGCCAAAGAAGGTTCGTTGCACAGCATGCGTCAAGTCGCAAGTGCGGTTAGGGACAAAGAAGCTCTCAAAAAGCTCTTCCAGGAGCTTGTTCCTAAGCTCCAAGACCGCAGTTCCGGATTCAGCCGTGTGGTAAAAGCCGGTTTCCGCAAAGGTGACAATGCGGAGGTGTCCATTGTCGAACTGCTTGTTGAGAAGCCCAAAGAAAAAGAGGCTGTCGAAAAGAAGGAAGGACGCCTCAAGAGACTTTCGGGCAGATTGAAGCGGGGTGGTAAGGCCGCACCGGAGCCGGTAGCGAAGACTGGCAGAAGATACAAACCAACTGCTACCGAGGCCGCAAAACCGGAAGCACCTGAAGTTGAGCCGACCGAGGAATCTATCGAGGGGTCGGAGACCGACGAGGAGAAAGAGAAATCCTGACGAGGCTCGACGGACTGAGTGTATACAGAGCATGAGGCGGTTCTTGACCGCCTCTTTTTTTTGTGGATTGGACGTCATGCGGATCAGATGTCAGTTGTGTATTAGCGTCGATGGATGTAGATTCTGCTCCAGCTTGAGCAGGGATTAACGCGACAAACATTCCGCTTACTGATAAAAAGGAGTTCGTTTATGATGGGTACAGGATGTAAGGTATTGCTGATCATCGGCGTAATTTTGGTCGCCATTGTGGTCGTCGGCATCATTCTCAGTTATGCATATTGCGACAAGATCAGCAATGCGCTGATCGAGAATTCAGCCAATACAATTGAGCTACAGGTGCTAAAGGATCTGCCGGAGGGGTACAAAGTCGATGATATCAAGGCGGCATTTAAGGACTTCAAGGATGCTCTAAAGTCCGGCGCGCTGAAGGACAAGCTGAAGGCGCCGAAGATTCAAGCGTTTGCTATTGACATACAAAACGCCCTGAAGGATAGGAAGATCGACAAGGAAGAGCTGGACAAGCTACTTGCATCAATGAAGGATATCGTTGGCAAGTAGCATCCTGCTTGGCCAAAGCCCTCGTGTGATGCCGGAACTCCCGCGAAAGAGAGTATATTGTGCGCGGCGTACATCCCGAGGTTGTCTCATAAGTTCCTTTCCCTCACCCCTACACCCCTCTCCCGCTGGGAGAGGGGAGGGGGTGAGGGTGTAAGGTGTTGCAACGCCATGATCTCGCTCAACACTCTCAACCATCGCGATTACTGTTCACAACTGTACTCCAACTTGTGGGACCACCTCTCCCCGTGCGACGCGAGGGCGTATGCTAGGCTATGCTTGAACTAATACTTTACACCCTCGCTTCTTACTTGTTGGGAGCCATACCATTCTCAGTCATCGTTGGCTATGCATTTGCCGGTGTCGATATCCGTAAACGTGGGTCTGGAAATGCCGGCGCCACGAATGTTTATCGCGTCGCCGGACCGATCGCTGCTGTGTTGGCGACAGTGCTGGATATCGGAAAGGGCGCATTACCGGTGCTGTTTGCCAAATACTTCTTTCCTGAGTTTGCTTGGCTGCAGGTGGCATCCGGGTTTGCTGCTGTGGCTGGTCATGTCTTCCCGATCTTCGCTGGCTTCCATGGCGGCAAGGGTATCAACACGTTGCTTGGCATGTTCTTGATCCTGCTACCTATCGAAGTCGGAGTTTGTCTTTCCGTATTCGGCATTATTTTTGCTTTAACCCGCATTGTCTCCGCCGGTTCGATCATGGCTGGAGTATCACTTTCACTGATCGTGCTAATCGAAAAGTACTTAATGGGAAAAAATGTCTCCCCACTGTCACTTTCCGCTTGCTTCGGCGTCTCTCTTTTGGTATTATTCACTCACCGGGCTAACGTACGAAGGCTGATGAAGGGTGAAGAGAGAAAACTGACCCGCTAATCGGCTTTCGGGGGTACAAGACAAAGGACCTGGATCTAATCTAAGTGAAATGAAAGCCGTTTCGGTCTTAGGTGCGGGAAGCTGGGGTATCGCAGTTGCGAACCTACTGGCCACAGAGGGTAATGCCGTTACACTCTGGATGCATGCCGCCACCACACCGGCCGATCTCGCAATGACCCGCGAAGACAAGTCCCGTCTGCCGGGCGTAAAAATTCATCCAGCAATCGAATTGACTGACAACTTGAAACAAGCAGCCACCCACAGCGACATCATCTTTGTCGCCGTTCCGGCGCAGCATGTGCGTGGACTTTGTGAGCAATTGACCGAGACCGGAAAGACGATCGGGATTCTGGTTACTCTGGCCAAAGGTATCGAGGTCAGCAGCCTCCAGCGTGTTTCTGAAGTTGTTCGGGATGTGCTCGGAGTTGGCGTTGAGAACGTGATCGCAGTTTCGGGACCATCGCATGCCGAGGAAGTTGCCCGCGGGATACCGACCTCCGTAGTCGCGGCAGGGCAGTCACCCGAGGCAGTGATCGAAATCCAGCGGCTGCTATCGACACCGATGTTCCGGGTCTACAGTTCCGATGATCTTATTGGTGTCGAGCTGGGGGGCGCGCTCAAAAATCCGATCGCGCTGGCTGCCGGCATGCTCTATGGATTGAAACTTGGTGATAATACCTTGGGGGCGCTTCTGACCAGGGGGCTGGCAGAGATCACACGTCTGGGTGTGCGGATGGGGGCGCGTCCCGAGACGTTTGCCGGGTTATCCGGTCTGGGCGATTTGGTGACCACCTGTGTTTCGCAGCATAGTCGTAACCGATTCGTCGGCGAAAGAATCGGTCGAGGCGAGAAGCTGGTCGATATTCTCGCGTCAATGACGATGGTTGCGGAAGGTGTGGAGACTACGCGCGCGGCCGTTCGCGTGGCGGAAGTCCACCGGGTGGAGATGCCGATTACCCAGCAGGTACACAAGGTCCTCTTCGAGGACAAACCGCCACTGGAGGCGCTGTCCGAACTGATGACCCGTGAGCTAAAACGAGAGGTGTACGCTTAGAGTCAATTGAGAGTGGGTGGATTTTGAAACACGACGAAGAAAAGCTGTACTACTCGATCTCTGAAGTAGCAGAGATGACCGATGTCAAGCCGTACGTCCTGCGGTTCTGGGAGAAGGAATTCCCGCTTCTACGCCCGAAAAAGAATCGCGGCGGCAACCGCACTTATCAGAAACGCGAAATAGCGCTTGTCAACCGGATCAAAAATCTGTTATATGAACAGGGTTATACGATTGAGGGAGCCCGCCAGAAACTGTCCGACACGGTTGGCGAAGTTCGCCGTGACGACAAAATGGTCGAACTCCTCAATCAGGTGAAACGTGAGTTGATGGAATTAGAACGCCTGTTGTCCAATGGCAAGGACGACGGCGTTCGCTAAGGACACACCCCTAGCCCCTCTCAAGAGGGGAACAAGAGGTGTCATTCCCGCGCAGTAGAGAAGCGCCGTCAGGAATCCTTTCCTGACGGAATCGACTGCCCGGGTAGTATATAGGTTAGTAGGTCGGGTTCCGAGCGGTTGGGCGCAGGGGTAAAGGGGAAGGGCGAGAAACCCGACATGATTGATAGATAGATCATATTCGGGGCGTGGCGCAGCCCGGTAGCGCACTCGCTTGGGGTGCGAGTGGTCAGCAGTTCAAATCTGCTCGCCCCGATTTTGAATAGACAAACCCTGCTCGAGAGAGCAGGGTTTGTTGTTGCGGGTCGAAGCAAAGGCGAAGCGTCGTCGAGAATCCTTTCCTGCCGGCGCTCTCGTTCGTGCGGCGAAATGTTGACTTTGAAGGGCAGAGTTCGTATTCTGTTAATAGGGGTCTAAGGAAACTACGCATAAGAAAGAAGTCAGAACCGAGGCGGTTTTGACCTACAAAACTGAGGTAGAACGTAAACACAGATGGAAGCATCTCCCAGCCCTCTGGACTTCTCAGATTTCGAGCCAGAAGGCTACAGCAGTTGCCAGGTCGATTTGCCGCCTGGACTCAGTCCTGAGGACTACCTCCGATTTGCGAAGGAGGACCTGGCATCAGACTCAACGCATCGTGGTGCAATAAATGCACTGGGTAACATCAAGCGTGCTGTCCACCTTCAGGTGGAACTACTGGGTAAGGTTCTGGGTGCTGAAAAGCTACCGTCTAGAGATCGACGATGCTTCGCGGACAGACTCGAGTTCTGTGAGCGATGCGGTTGTGTCGGGGGGAGGATTCTGGAAAGGCTCAATAGAATAAGAAACGAAGTGGAACATGAATACTCGTGCCCTGACAGGGAGAAGGTGGAAGACTATCTTGACGTAGCCAACCTCTTCCTGGCTTCCACTGAAAGATTGCTGCTACGATTTCCATCTGAAGTGGAACTATCCAATTACGACCTCATCCTCGATATTTACCCATCACGGCGTGTTACTATCAGGATGAAACCGGAGTCAGGACGAGTGGACATCGAGACCTATTTTCTGCGTGGGGATCCGAATGATTTTCGCACCGAAGTTGCTGCGAAGATTCGCGGGTTAGGATGGAATTCTGACCTTAAACTAGGTAGCGAAATCCTTGAGCAGGCATATCGGCAATTCGTCGTACCAGCTATGAATCACCAGTCATTTTCCTATGCGGCTTCCCAAGATCAGGATTACTGCGCTTGGGTCTCCCTGGCAATTCGCAAGACTACGTGACCTGCCGTCCGGGTTAGAAAACCAGTTTGGTAGGTCAAGACCACTTCGGTCTTGACATCTTCTGCTCGGGACTTGCCACTCCCCGCGCAACCATGATTCCAACACCTTCCGTTTTATTCTTTTCACAATTTGTTGAGCTTTGCTACCCTAGGCAGCATTGTATAATATTATTGGCTCTCAGCACCGAGGACAAGTTATGTCGTACAAGCTATTGGCTGATGTCATTGTCGTGATTCACTTCCTCTGGATCATTTTCATGATTGCGGGCTTTATCCTAACGATAACCGCCTTTCGGTGGAGAAAACTGTTCGATTTGTTCTGGCTGCGGACGATTCATCTTGCCGGAATTGTATTCGTCGCCACGCTCGGAATACTTGGCGCATACTGTCCTCTCACCGTGTGGGAGTCCGCATTACGGGAACGCAACGATGCAAACGCTACCTATGCCGGATCGTTTATTGTCCACTGGATCGAGCAAGTGGTTTATCCAAATGTGAGTCCGCTGGTGGTCACTTTGCCCGTGATCACGGCAGCAGTTGTCACGCTGATCATCTATGTTCTAAGGCCGCCGCTCCGGTTGGCGGAAATTCTGCGGAGACACCGCTAGTACCGCAGGCTGAATCCCACCCGCGGCTTGACATTCTCCCGCGCAACCGCGCTTCCGACACCTTCCATCTTCTCCTTTTCCTAACCGGTAATCCACCAAACTGGTGGGTTTCCTGATGATGGCGGGAGAATACCGTGATTGGCGTACATCCTCGTGCGCCAATTCCCCTGCGAATTTGTGTTCAATTTGTATATTTCATTATGCCTGTCTTGAGGAAAAAGGACATATCGGGTCCTGCATTAGCCTTCGTGACAACAACAGTCACTGACTGGTTGCCGGTCTTCGAGAGCGAAGAGCGGGCGTTACTGGCAACGTTACAGCTTCGAGAGACAGCCACCATATATGAAGTCGCAATCATGGCTTATGCGATTATGCCTTCCCACCTCCATTGTGCCTTGGGGCTCAAGGACGTTTCTATGCTTGTTTCGGTCATGCAAGCATACAAGAGCCTCGTCTCAAGAAAACTGAACAGCGAAACTATGCACCGACTTCATCCCTCCCTGTACGAGGATGGTAGGTTCAACTTGTGGAAACGCCGGTTTGATGATCTGATAGTGTATTCACAGAAGCAATTCAAAACCAAGCCGGAGTACATCCATGATAACCCTGTGCGAGCAGGTTTGGTGTCGAATGCAATCGACTGGAAGTTCTCCAGTGCAAGAGATTGGCTGCTGGATCAAAGAGGGTTGATCGAAATCGATAAGGACTTTGCATGGTTGGAATCAGACTAGAGTTGGCGCACGAGGACGTACGCCAACCACGAATCGGACTGGAGTTGGCGCACGAGGACGTACGCCAACCACAAATAATACCTTCGACTGCCGTCTCGTTTACCGGAATTCCTTCATTTTTCTCCTTTTCCCAATTTGTTGAGCTTCGTTACTATACGAAGCGTTGTATAATAAACCAGACCTAACCACAGTGAAGACATTCAGAAAGGAGTCACACCATGGGCGACAAAGGCGGAAAAAAGGATAAGGAAAAAACTCAGAAACAGAAGCAAAGCAAACACGGACAGGAAGAAAAACAGAAGCAGGATAAGCAACCAAAGCGCACTCCCTGAGAGCGTCCAGTCGGGTTTTGCGTCCGGAAGCCACTGAGAACGGATGCTTGTCAATGTCATCTATCTTTCGGACCTGTGATCCGACTGTGTTACCCGCCGTGCTTCCTGTAGTGCCATGTCTGTGGCCCCGATGTCATGACCTCGGGGCTCACGTTCTCATTGCGGCACCACTCGTACCAATGCTGTCGCGCTCGCGTTTTCAAATGAAGCTGTAATTGTAGCTTCACCAACCCGATATCCACGGACGTGACCGCTGTGGCCCGATGACCAGAACACCTTGGCAGTCGATGAATCAGAGGTTGCCCAGGTCAGTTCAGATCTCTGCAAGGCCACACCGACGCTGTCGAACAGCGAAGCTTCAAGCACTTGAATCGCTTGGCTATTGACAATGACCGTGAGCGTCTCTGGGGCCAACGTCATCCGATATACCGACACTGGCAACACAGTCACCTGACAGGATGGCGACTGACCATCAGATTTTGTCCACCTGGGAGTTGCTGAGACCACGGCCTCCCCCGCATGCCTCGCAACTACAGTTGCTGCTCCGCCGTTGTTCTCTACGAGACCTACTACATAGTAGGATGACGTGTTCCATTGAACGTAGCAGTGGCCCACTCCCTCGCGAATGGAGACAGTCGCCGATCTACCCTCGAAAAGAGTCAACTTGCTGGCGTTGAGAGTAATGCTTGTCGGACAAGGCGTTGGCTTCTCCCACCCTGGCATTGGGTCTATGATACAATCGCAGGAGCCAAACAGCAGGCAAATCAGCAGGGGAAAGGCGTACAGAATCTTGGTTTGAATGCAACGACAGTCCATGGTCTTCCTCACGAGCTTACTAACTCTCACCATAGGCTTACAGCAATTCCAATGCCGGATCATCTGCTGCCAAGGATTTTCGCAAGAAACACTTGCGCTGTCATGTCTTAGGTCAGTCGACGAGGTAGTGCACCCGTTTCGTCCAACTGGTTACTAACTCCGCACCTGGATACTCAGTCCCCTCAGTCCCGTAGCTCGGCGCCCCCGTGGTTCCGACTTCCGCCTTTGCGACATTCTTGTAGTTTCGTAGGTGGGCTCCGAACGAATATCTGCCAGACCTGTCCCGCGTCCCACTTGAGGCTCTTGATCGGATCATCGGTCGCACTTGCGCTGAGTGAGAAACCCGACATCTTCTTATTGCAGCAAATGTCGGGTTTCTCGTCCCGTACTCGGACACATTCACCTGCACAAGCACACGGCATCTTGTCTGAACCAGCGCTGCGATCTGTCAACATGGGACTCGGAACTCGACATACGACTGCCGGTCATAATTGCACCCAATTCCATCCGCGATCCAACTCCGCTCCCCGTCCAAAATCCTTGACTTTGGTGATGCGATTTCTTACTATCCATCCCTAAGTTGGTCGGCGCGTGCAACATTCGAGTTGTGTCTGACAATGATAGACTAACATATATCGAGGTGCTTCTATGACCAGAAAAGTTGGAATTGTCGGTTACGGAGCGCACATTCCCCGGTACCGGATCAAGGTCGAGGAAATCGCCAAGACCTGGGGCGCCGATGCGCCCTCGTACAAGCGCGGTCTGGAACTCTGGGAGAAATCAGTGCCACCCCCCGACTGTGATGCGATCACTCTTGCCGTTGAAGCCGCCAAACGCGCTCTTAAGCGTGCCGGTATCAAAGGCAGTCAGATCAGTTCCATGTATGTCGGTTCGGAATCGCATCCATACGCCGTAAAACCGTCCGGAACGGTTGTTGCCGAGGCTATTGGCGCGGTACCGTTCTGTCGTTGTGCCGACTACGAGTTTGCTTGCAAGGCAGGCACGGAAGCGATGTATACGACTTTGATGCTTGTCAAATCGGGCGACATCGAGTATGGCATGGCGATTGCCGCCGACACTTCGCAGGGCGCGCCGGGGGATGCGCTGGAATACTCCGCATCCGCAGGCGCGGCAGCGTTTGTCATGGGGGCCGAAAATATCATAGCTGAGGTCGAGTACACGACCAGCTTCATGACCGACACTCCCGATTTCTGGCGTCGTGAACACGAGTTTTATCCGCAGCATGGCGGTCGCTACACAGGCGAACCGGCATACTTCAAACACTCGGTTGGCGCGGCGAAATCGCTCTTTGAGAAGTCAGGTACAAAGCCGTCGGATTTCCAATGGGCGGTGTTTCATCAACCAAATGGCAAATTCCCAATGCGAGTCGGGCAGATGCTCGGTTTCAAGAAGGAGCAGATGGAACGCGGACGCCTGACGCCACGACTGGGCAATACCTATTCCGGCGCATCACCGCTCGGGTTGACGGCGATTCTCGATGTTGCCAAACCGGGCGACCGCATCTTCATGGTGTCCTATGGTTCCGGCGCCGGTTCGGATGGTTTTATCTGGCGCGTTACCGAGCGGATGAAAGAGGTGCAGAATATTACGACGCAGACCTTCACGCTCCTTGATGAGAAGAAGTTCTACGTTGACTACGGTACCTATGCGAAGTTCCGCCGGAAAATCATCAAGAACGATTAAGGAGTATGACGATGAGAGATGTAGCAATAGTCGGCGTCGGCATGCAGAAGTGGGGAGAGTTGTGGGAAAAATCGTTCCGCGATCTCTTTGTCGAAGCGGCTTTGAACGCCATTAGTGATACCAAGGTTTCCAAGATTGACCACATGTATATTGGCTGCATGACGGGGGGATTGTTCGTCGGACAGGAACATGTCGGTTCAATCATGGCGGATTATCTTGGACAGAGAAACCTTGCCGCCACGCGTGTTGAATCTGCCTGCGCCTCCGGAGGCATGGCTCTTCGCTGCGGATTTGTCGAAGTCGCTTCCGGCATGAGCGATATCGTGCTGGTCGGCGGCGTCGAGAAGATGACTGATGTTTCCGGCGATGGCGCAACTTACGCGCTGGCAACCGCTGCCGATCAGGAATACGAAGTCTTCCACGGTGCGACATTCCCCGGACTGTATGCGCTGATGGCGCGTGCCTATATGGATAGATATGGCGCAACGAGAGATCAGCTTTCCGCGGTCGCAGTCAAGAATCACGACAACGGTCTGAACAATCCCAATGCGCAATATCAGATGAAGCTGACCGTGCAACAGGTTAACGAATCGGTGATGGTCGCCGATCCGCTGCGGATTCTCGACTGCTCGCCGATTACCGATGGCGCTGCGGCGTTGATCCTTTGTCCGTTAAGCCGTGCCAAGGAATTTTCCGACAAACCGCCGATCAAGATCATCGGTTGCGGCATGGCTACCGATTCGATCGCGTTGCATGACCGCAAGAGTCTGACCTCTCTTGACGCTGTCAGGATCGCCGGTGAAAGAGCGCTCAAGATGGCGGGAAAGACAATCAACGATATCAACGTCACGGAAGTACATGACTGCTTCACGATCGCTGAGATCATAGTCAGCGAAGCGCTCGGCATGTTCCCGGCCGGCAAGGGTGCGCTCGCCTGTGTCAACGGTGAAACCCGCGTGGAGGGCAAGTTCCCGATCAACACTTCGGGTGGCCTGAAGTCCAAGGGTCATCCAGTCGGTGCGACCGGCGTAGCGCAAGCAATAGAAATCGTACATCAGCTTCACGGCGAAGCCGGCAAGCGTCAGGTCAAGAACGCTAAGGTTGGCATGACGCAGAACATGGGCGGTTCCGGTGGCAGTTCGGTTGTACATATCATGGAGGTGGCATAATGTTTCCAGCAAGAGTCGCGCGTGAGATGCCGCATCGCTATCGTCTTGAAGCGGCTAAGTGCAGGAATTGCGGCGCGGTGTTCTTCCCGCATCGTTTGATTTGTCGTGAATGCGGTCATCGGGAATTTGACACAATCAATATCTCGGCAATCGGCAAGCTGATTAGCTATACGATCATCCATACGCCCGCCAGCCAGTTCAAAGACGAGTCGCCTTTTGCACTTGGTATCTGCGAATTCCCGGAGGGTGTCAAGATAACGGCGCAGGTTGTTGACATTGCCGCCGCCGACATCAAGACCGGCATGAGCTTGCAGATCGAGTTCCGTCGCGTGCAGACCGATGGCCATGCAGGTGTGATCGGCTACGGCTATAAATTCGTTCCGGTGATTTGATGACTGTGCGCGGCGTACGTCCTCGTGCGCCGCGAATCGCGCCGTCAGGAATCCTTTCCTGACGGAGTCATTCCCGCGAAGGCGGGAATCCAGCGAGTGGGGTCGGGAGGTTAGTACGTCGGGTTCCGAGCGGTGATGGGATGAGAGAAGGGTGCGAGAAACCCGACAATTGATCAGGTCTGTAGGTCAAAACCGCTTCGGTTTGGACATCGTGTGCTATTTGTGCGTGGCAACCGCCCTCGCTTGCCGCAGACCCGAAATGTCGAAACCCAAAGGGGTTTCGACCTACAGAAATTCGCGCCTTCGGCGCGTGTCGGGAGCACTGGGCTCCCGACCTACGAGCTTATGTGCGCGGCAGTCGTCCTCGCCTGCCGCGAATTATACGGGAGTGAGTGACACCGATGTATCGGATCGAAACCAAGGTTGACACAAAATCGCCCGAGTATCAGGCGAACTATGAAGAGAATAAGCGGATTGTGGAACAACTCCGCAGCCGCATGGAAAAGGCGCGACAGGGTGGACCGCCCGAAGCGGTCGCGCGTCACAAAGCGCGCGGCAAACTGACTGTTCGCGAGCGACTCGACAGATTATTCGATGACAATACTCCGTTCATCGAATTGTCGCCGTTGGCTGCCTGCGACATGTACGACAACGCTGCTCCGGCTGCCGGTATGGTAACAGGCATCGGCGTTGTACATGGCAGGGAAGTGCTCGTCGTCGCCAATGATGCCACCGTCAAGGGCGGTACTTATTTCCCGATGACGATCAAGAAGCATGTCCGGGCGCAGGAGATAGCCCGCAAGAACAACCTGCCGTGCGTCTATCTGGTTGATTCGGGCGGAATCTTCCTGCCGGAACAATCAGGGACATTTCCGGATCGCGACCATTTCGGCAAGATTTTCTATAATCAAGCGACGTTATCAGGTCTGCGGATTCCGCAGATTGCCGTTGTACTCGGCAGTTGCACCGCCGGAGGCGCTTATGTTCCAGCGATGTCAGACGAAGCGATTATCGTTCGCAAGCAGGGAACGATCTTCATCGGCGGACCACCGTTGGTGAAAGCGGCGACCGGCGAGGAAGTCAGCGATGAAGATCTTGGTGGCGCCGATGTACACTGTCGCATATCGGGTACGGCAGATCACTATGCGCTTAACGACGAACATGCGCTGGCGACCTGCCGGAACATTATCGAAGCGCTAAATCGCACGGAGAAGTACCCACTTGATCGGGCGGTTACGGAAGAGCCATACTACGACCCCCGAGAACTCTATGGCGTGGTTCCAACCGAGTTGCGAACACCGTATGATATTCGCGAATTGATCGCGCGCGTTGTTGACGGCAGCCGCTTCCAAGAATTCAAGACGCTCTATGCTCCCACGTTGATCTGCGGTTTTGCCCGGATTCATGGCTACATGGTCGGCATCATTGGCAATAACGGTGTGCTGTTCAGCGAATCATCTTTGAAGGGTGCCCACTTCATCGAACTCTGCGCATTGCGTAAAATACCTTTGATCTTCCTGCAAAATATCACCGGATTTATCGTTGGCAAAAAGTACGAGCATGGTGGTATCGCGCGTGATGGCGCGAAACTCGTTCATGCCGTCGCCAATGCGCAAGTACCGAAGTTTACGGTCATTGTCGGTGGTTCGTACGGCGCGGGCAACTACGCGATGTGCGGACGCGGGTACGATCCGAATTTCCTCTGGATGTGGCCAGCCGGCAAGATTTGTGTCATGGGGGGTGAGCAGGCGGCGGATGTACTTTGGAGTGTCAAGAAAGCGCAGCTTACGAAGAAGGGGATTGCGTTGACACCGGAGATGGAAGCGGAGTTCAAGAAGCCGACGGTCGACAAATATGAACAGGAATCATCGCCATACTATTCAACCGCGCGTCTCTGGGATGATGGGATTATTGATCCGCTCAAGACGCGTGATCTATTGGGTCTGGCGGTCTCCGTTTCTCTTAACCGCGAAATACCCGACGCCAATTTCGGCATCTTCAGGATGTAGCTATGAACGGTACGCGAACAGTGCGGGTTGAGACCGCCGGCAAGATCGGCAGGGTGACATTTTGCCGACCGGAAGTCCACAACGCTTTTAACGATCAAGTTATTGACGAAATGACCTTCGCCTTTAAGCGACTCAAGACCGATTCCGATGTGCGCGTTGTTATTCTCAGCGGCGACGGCAAATCATTTTGCGCGGGAGCCGATCTTAATTGGATGCGCCGCGTCAAAGACTCTGCATTCGAAGACAACCTGGACGAAGCGCGACGATTGGCCGACCTGTTCTGGGATATCTACTCATTTCCCAAACCGGTGATCGGGCGTATCAATGGCGCAGCTATTGGCGGCGGCACCGGATTCGTGGCAGTGACTGATATTGCGGTTGCTGCACAGAGCGCGGTTTTCTCATTTAGTGAAGTCAAGATAGGTGTCGTGCCCGCTTGCATTTCGCCCTACGTCATCAAACGCGTCGGCGAAGGTAAAGCACGCGAATTTTTCCTCACCGGCGAACGATTAACTTCCGATCGCGCGTTAGAGGCGGGACTGGTGAATAGAGCGGTGCCTGACGAAATGCTGGATGCAACGGTTAACGGCTTGGTCGAGTCTCTGTTGTCATCCGGTCCGGAAGCGATCCGAGTTTGCAAGGAGTTGCTACAGACTGTACCGGCTCTGGCGGTTGATGATTTCAAAGAATACACAGCGCGGGTGATCGCCGAATTGCGGCAGTCGCCTGAAGGTCAGGAAGGTATGGACGCTTTCTTGAATAAACGCAAACCGAAGTGGGTGGAGTAGGTACAGGTTGCTGCGCAAAGTGAAGGCGCCAGAAACCCACCGCAAGCGGTGGGGCACCCACGCGAGTAAGACTCTGATATGTTGAAAAAAATCCTCATAGCCAATCGCGGTGAAATTGCGCTGAGAATCATGCGCGCTGCGCGGGAGATGAATATTCCAACAGTGGCAGTGTATTCTGAGGCTGATTCTGTCGCTTTGCATGTTTTGCGCGCTGATGAAGCCGTGTTGATCGGGCCGCCACCTGCGACCGAGAGTTATCTGCGCATCGACAAATTGATTGCGGCTGCCAAACAAACCGGCTGCGATGCTGTGCATCCCGGTTACGGCTTTCTGGCAGAAAATGCCGACTTCGCGCAGGCAGTAGTAGATGCGGGACTGATCTTTATCGGCCCGAGCGCCGAATCAATACGCTTGCTTGGCAACAAACTCGGTGCTCGTGAGATGATGCTTGCCGCTCAGGTGCCGATTGTTCCGGGGGGAGAAGTCAAATCGGGTGACCTTGAGGACTTTGTCGAACTCGCGCGCGCGATCGGATATCCCGTTCTGGTCAAAGCTGCGTCGGGTGGTGGCGGCAAGGGAATGCGCATCGTGCCTGCTGAGGAGCAGTTGCTAGAGTCGGTCGAAGCAGCCCGCCGAGAGGCCAAGTCCGCATTTAGCGATCCGACCGTATATCTCGAAAGATATCTTGAGCGACCGCGACACATCGAGTTCCAAGTCATAGCTGACAGCTTCGGCAATACCGTGCATCTATATGAACGCGAGTGTTCCATCCAGCGGCGACACCAGAAGATAATAGAGGAAACGCCGTCGACAGCGTTGACGCCGGAATTGCGACAGCAAATGGGACAAGCGGCAGTTGCAGCAGCCAAAGCGGCGCGCTATACTTCGGCAGGTACTGTGGAGTTCTTATTCTTTGAGGGGCACTATTACTTCCTCGAGGTCAATACGCGCATTCAGGTGGAACACCCGATTACCGAGATGACCACCGGTATTGATCTGGTGAAAGAGCAGATTCGCATTGCGTCGGGAGAGAAGCTGTCGTTTGCGCAGGATGATATACATCCGCGCGGCCATGCGACCGAGTGCCGAATCTATGCCGAGGATCCGGCCATCGGCTTTCTGCCATCGGCTGGGAGAATTCATTACCTCAATGAACCAAGTGTCGCCAACCTCAGAATAGATTCCGGCATTTACAGCGGCTGCGATGTGCCGATTTACTATGACCCGATTCTCTCGAAGGTTATTGCTTATGGCAAAGATCGCGAGGAATCGACAGAACGCATGATCCTGGCGCTCAGAGATTACTGCATCCTTGGCATCAAGAACAATGTCCGTTTTCTGATCGATTGCCTGTCACATCCCGAGTATCGCAATGGGAATCTTTTCACCGGGTTTATTGACCAACATTTGCCCGAATGGAGCGAACCGGAAATCGGCGATGATTTGCCTTTGGCGCTGGCCGGGGCAGTCCTGGCGATGTCGGCCAGACAGATCACGGGGGCGGAAGTGACGACGGGGGCGCCCGTATCTGTGTGGGAAACCCTCGGAAGGTGGGAGTTGTAGTGGACTACCAATTCGTCCTGAATGGTCAGGTGTTAGCAGTCAAAGCCGAACGCCTTGGCGACAGACTGACCTTGAGTATGCCAACGGGTAATCACGTCTTCGACCTTGTCGATCTCGGCAATGGGGAATTCCTGCTGCGAAGCGATGGCGCGCAGCGCAAAGTGGTTGCTATTAAAGCATCAAGTAAAGTAATCGTTCTAACGGATTGTATTACAACAACATTTGATTTGCCGTCATCGAAAGATGGTGACCATTTTGGCGCCGAGCATGGCGAGCACGGCGACAAATCCAAGGTTGTTGCGCCCATGCCGGGCAAGGTGGTCAAAGTCCTTGTCGAGCCGGGGCAGACGGTAGAGCCCAAGCAGAAGTTGTTAATTGTCGAAGCGATGAAAATGGAAAACCCGCTGGTCGCCCCGTTCAAGGCTGAAGTCGTCAAAGTCAACTGCATCGCTGGAGAATTGGTCGACAGCGACAAAATCCTCATCGAGTTGCGGCAGATTACCTGACGCATCCAAACGGTCGATTTTGTCTTCCCACATTTCGATTGCCACGCGGCCTAAGTTTGCTTAAGTTACTATTGTGAATAAATTCACCTGCCCCTCGAGGTGGGGAGAACTCTAACGGTCACTAACAGATTTCATGTCGTTCTCCGTAGCTAACAATCGAATCAGCCCAGGAAGATCTTTCTTATTTCTAAGCAAGGAGTTGTGCATATCATGAGTAATCAATCCGAAGCAGTAATTCTCTCAGCTTGCCGTACAGCACATGGTAAGTTTCAGGGAGCGCTGGCCGGCTTTTCCGGCACGCAGTTGGGCGCATTGGCGATTAAGGAAGCAGTCAAGCGCGCCGGTATCAATCCTAAGGATGTTAGTGAGTGTATTATGGGGCACGTCGTGCAGGGAGGCGCCGGGCAGGCACCCGGTCGTCAGGCGGCTTTGAACGGTGGTTTGCCGCCGGAAGTTGCGGTCATGACAATCAACAAAGTCTGCGGTTCCGGCTTGAAAGCTGTCATGCTGTCGGCACAAGCGATCAAGGCCGGTGACGGCGATCTCTTTGTCGCCGGTGGCATGGAGTCTATGACCAATGTCCCGTACATTCTTCCGACCGCTCGCGCCGGTATGCGCCTCGGCAACCAGATAGCCGAAGATATGATGATCAAAGACGGTCTCTGGTGCGCTTTCAAGAATTGGCACATGGGAAACGCCGCCGAGTACACAGGGAAAAAGGCCGGTATTTCTCGCGAAGAGCAGGACGAATTCGCCTACAATTCCCATAAAAAAGCCGTTGCAGCTATGGAACAGGGCAGGTTCAAGCAGGAGATTTTCGACGTTCTGATTCCGCAACGAAAAGGCGACCCGATCGTGTACAACCTTGACGAATCGCCGCGCAAAGATATATCCGTCGAAATGCTCTCCAAACTCAAGCCGGCGTTCGAAAAAGAAGGCACGGTTACCGCGGGTAACGCACCCGGCATCAATGATGGCGCTGCTGCATTGGTAGTGAGTTCGCTCGCATACGCCGAAGCTAATGGTCTGAAACCCATGGCGCGTGTCGTCGCCTACACGACAGCCGGAACACCGCCGGAAGAACTTTTCTTCGCGCCGATTTTCGCCGTGCAGAAACTGATGAAGAAGATGGGTGTTGGCATTGGGCACTTCGACTTGATCGAAGCCAACGAAGCATTCAGCGTACAGGCGCTGGCCGACGGCAAAGGACTTGGTTGGGACTGGAATCGCGTCAATGTAAATGGTGGTTCCGTGGCGCTTGGTCACCCGATCGGCGCTTCCGGCGCGCGAATTCTTACTACTCTGATCTATGCATTGAAAGATCGCGGCAAAAAAACCGGCCTGGCGACTCTCTGCCTGGGTGGTGGCCACGCCGTGGCATTAGCGATTGAAATGATGTAATACCGATTAACTGGGAGACTATCAGAATGGAGATAAAGAATGTTGCAGTAGCCGGCGCCGGTACTATGGGCAACGGCATCGCGCACGTTTTTGCGGCCAAGGGATTCAACATCACGCTGCTTGACACGACTGAAGACATGGTCAAACGTGGTGTCGAGACAATCAGGGGGAATCTCGCTCGGCAGGTCAAGAAGGGGTTGATTACCGAGGAAGAACAAAACGCTACGATGAGTCGGATCAAGCCCACGACCGACACGCGCACGTTGAGTAGTTCACACTTAGTAATCGAGGCGATTTTCGAGGACTTGCAGGTTAAGACCCGCTTCTGGTGCGATGTCGACAAAGTCTGCCCACCGGAAGTGATTTTCGCTTCCAACACGTCATCTCTGCCGATCACACAGATCGCCGCGGCCACCAGCAGAAAAGACAAGTTCATCGGCATGCACTTTATGAACCCGGTGCCGCTGATGAAACTGGTCGAGGTTATTCGCGGCATGGCGACCAGCGATGAAACCTGTCATACGATCAAGAACCTGTGCCTGACGCTGGACAAGACGCCGGTCGAGGTCAACGACTATCCCGGTTTTGTCGCCAACCGAATTCTCATGCCAATGATCAACGAAGCGATCTTTGCGCTGATGGAAGGCGTCTCCTCCAGAGACGAGATTGACACGGTGATGAAGTTAGGCGCCAACCATCCGATGGGTCCGCTGACCTTGGCCGACTTCATAGGTTTGGATGTGTGCCTGGCGATCATGGAAACACTTTACCAGGGATACAGTGATTCCAAGTATCGTCCCTGCCCGCTGCTACGCAAAATGGTGCAGTCAGGGTGGCTCGGTCGCAAGACCAAGAAGGGTTTCTACGATTACGAATAAAGTAGGCCGCTGTTGAATTTGGTCAGAAGGGGCACACGCCTGTGTGCCCCTTGTTGCTATGGGGCGAGCTTTCCGTCGAGTCGCCTTGTAGTAGGGTCGCCAGCGTTAAGAGATTCCGCTGTGAAGTGGCAGCACCACACAACAAATATGATAGCGTTTTGACAATAAGTTGGTTATCTCCCTCACATGGGAATAAGGCTACTTCCTCCATTCATAAGAAAGAACTATCAAGTTCTGGAATGGAAACATGCATGCGCAGTCCTCAAGAGTGACTACCCAGAGGAGTTCCAAGATGTGATTGCTGTTTTTTCAAACTTTCGATTGTTTAAGAGTTGGATCAATGTAGGCGGCGGTCGAAAATCGAAGGTTTCTGAAGCGATCGATGCCGCTCTCTTAGAACGGGGTTGGAAGGAAAAGGCTTTTGCCACCAAGATTATGATCGACGAGACGACACTGGAAAGCCCGACGCACAAAATTGACTGTTTCAAGAATCAGGTAGCCCTGGAAATCGAATGGAATAACAAGGACCCGTTTTTCGACAGAGATCTGAACAACTTCAGGCTGCTTTTTGATCTGCGAGCAATTAGTGTTGGTATTATAGTCACACGCTGTGATGAACTGCAGGATATTTTCGACGGACTTGGTCGTGGAGAATCGTATGGTTCTTCCACGACCCACCTCAGCAAGCTTGTTCCTCGTATAGAAGGTGGCGGAGGTGGCGGTTGTCCGATTTTGGCTCTTGGAATTACGAAGTCGCTGTATGTTGAAGACTAGAAATGCGTTACCGGACGGCACCGAGAGCCCGGCGGAGGATTTCGCGCGGACTGTCAGAGGTTCCTTTGGAACCATCTTGGCCGATCCTCCTTGGAGATTTTCGAACCGTACAGGCAAAATAGCTCCTGAGCATAGACGCCTTGCTCGTTACGAGACTCTCAGTCTGAGACAGATCATGGAGATCCCAGTGTCCTCAGTTGCAAGATCAAAATCACACCTATATCTGTGGGTGCCAAACGCGTTGCTCGCTGAAGGATTGTCGGTGATGCAGGCTTGGGGTTTCAGTTACAAGACAAACATAGTCTGGCATAAGATCCGCAAAGACGGTGGGCCGGATGGCAGAGGTGTTGGTTTCTATTTTAGGAACACAACCGAATTGGTGCTCTTTGGCATTCGCGGCAAACTTAGAACGCTACCGCCCGGTAGAAGACAAGTCAATATCATTCGGGTTGCGAAGCGCGAGCACTCTCGCAAGCCAGATGAACTGTATCAAGTTATTGAAAGCTGTAGTCCGGGACCATATCTCGAGCTTTTCGCAAGAGGTAGTCGCCCGGGATGGCACCACTGGGGAAATGAAGCTGAACGCTACGAACTGAACTGGCCCACGTACAAGAACAACTCTCATCCTGAGGCAATGCGAGCTTCCGACTGATCGACTTTCCTTTTGCCAGCACTTCCGACCCACCATTCCCCTTGTTGCTTGACTTCGATAGCAAACATTCGTTAATTGACTGGCCGGCGTGGGCACGGCATGCCCGCGGCCTTTGACTCGGAAACAGAGCATTTGACATAGGCGAACCAACAATGGATTTCAACTTTTCTGAAGACCAGATTATGATGCGCGATACGGCTCGCGAGTTTGCTGAAAAGCGACTCAAGCCAATCGCGGAAGAGCTCGACGCCAAATCGCATTTGCCAGCGGAGTTATTGAAAGAAACTGCCGAGCTCGGCTATTTCGGCTTGCTGGCGCCGGAGGAGTATGGTGGCCTCGCGATCGATTATCTCAGCTATGCGCTCGTGATCGAAGAAATCTCCAAGATGTGCGCGGCGTTGGCGATTGCCATCTCGGTGCAGAATTCACTCGTCATCAAGGCGATCAGTCGTTACGGTACCGACGAACAAAAGGACACGTACCTGCCAAAGTTGGCAGCAGGTGAGTATGTCAGTTCCTATTGCCTGTCGGAACCGGGTGCCGGGACTGACGCGGGTGCGCTACAATGTCGCGCCATTCGAACCGGCAACGATTTCGTCTTCAATGGCACCAAGAGTTGGGTGACCTCGGCCGGTTACGCTTCGATTTTTCTTGTGTTTGCCATCACTGATCCGTCGAAGGGACGTAAAGGAATCTCCTGCATCATCGTTGAAAGAGATGCCAAGGGGATGAGCCTCGGTCAGCCGGAAAAAAAGATGGGGCTGAAGGCGTCTGATACCCGCGAAGTATCATTTGTTGACTGTAAGGTTCCGGTCGCGCAATTACTGGGTGAAGAAAGCCACGGGTTGAAGGTTGCTTTCTCGCTGCTTGAGGCCGGGCGTGTCGGTGTCGCCGCGCAGGCGCTCGGGATTGCCGAAGCGGCATTTGCGGAGGCCGTCTCCTATGCTCGCGAACGCAAGCAGTTTGGGCAACCAATCATCGAGTTTCAAGCGACGCAGTTCAAACTCGCCGAGATGGCAACTCGTATCGACGCTTCACGGCTGCTGACCTATCGCGCGGCAACACTGTACGACTCCGGTGAACCGCATGTCAAAGAGATTTCCATGGCGAAGCTGTTTTCATCGCAGACGGCGAATTATGTCGCCAACGAGGCGGTGCAGATACATGGTGGATACGGCTATGTCAAGGAATATGCCGTCGAGCGTTACTTTCGCGACGCCCGTATCACCGAAATATATGAAGGAACCACTGAAGCGCAGAAGATGGTGATAGCGCGTGCGCTCATGCAAGAGACGCAACGCTGATGTTCGCAGATTCTGAATACACCGGGTTCCGCGCGGAAGTCAGAGCCTTCTGCGAGTCGGAGATTGCACCTTCGGCAGCCAGAGCCGACGAAGAACAGATATTCCCAAAGAATAATCTGGACAAGCTTCAACAGAAGGGCTGGTGGAAGATTCAGCTTCCCGAAGAGTATGGCGGCATCAACTACAACACCGTTCAGTATTCAATCATCGTCGAGGAATTGTGTCGCGTCTGCGGTTCCACCGGATTGACGGTTGCCGCACACAACTCGCTTGGTGTCGGGCCGATCTACAGCTTCGGCACGTCCGAGCAGCGTGACCGCTATCTTAAGACAGATTCGTCACAAGCGGTCTTGATCGCATTCGGACTCACCGAGCCGCAGGCCGGTTCCGATGCCGGCGGCACGCAATCGGTCGCCGTCCGTAACGGAGATCACTACATCCTCAATGGCACCAAGAGCTGGATCACTTCCTCGAATCTCTGCAAGTACGCCATCGTTACTGCCCGTACCGACAAGAGCGGCGGAGTCAAAGGCATCTCGTCGTTTATTCTTGAGAAGGGAATGCCCGGCTTTTCGGTCGGCAAGAAAGAAAATAAGATGGGTTGCCGTGGTTCCGACACGGCCTTCCTGCACTTCGACGATGTCCGCGTGCCGGTTGAGAATCGCATGGGTGCGGAGGGGGAGGGTTTTAAGCAGTTTATGATTACGCTGGATGGCGGACGCATCTCTATCGGCGCTATGGCGCTCGGCCTGGCGGTCGGCGCCTTTGAAGTCGCCGCAAAATATGCCGCCACGCACAAGCAATTTGGCAAACCGATTGGCGAGTATCAGGCGATCCAATGGAAGTTAGCTGATATGGCTACTCGCATCGAGGCGGCACGCGGATTGATCTATGGCGCGAGCGTGATGAAAGACAAGAAGCAAAATTATTCCCAGCAATCGGCGATGGCGAAACTCTATGCTGCCGAGGTGTGCAACTTTGTCACCTTCGAAGCGATAGGTATATTGGGTGGCGACGGTTACTCGCCGCGGTATCCGGTCGAGCGGATGTATCGCGATATGAAATTGACGGAAATCGGCGAAGGCACTTCCGAAATACAACGAATGGTCATCGCCCGCGCTATACTCAAATCCATTAAGGTAGATGCTTAATCTGAGGTAGGAGGATATATGGCTTTCGAAAAAGTTGACAAGATTTGGATGAACGGTCAGTTTGTCAACTGGGATGACGCGAAAATCCACGTGCTCTCGCATGTCGTCCATTACGGAAGCAGCCTCTTTGAGGGTCTGCGATGCTATAACACGAAAAAGGGTACCGCCGTGTTTCGCCTGCAGGACCACACGCGGCGGCTGTTCAACTCCTGTAAAATCTATCGCATAAAGATACCGTACACGGAGGAGCAACTCAATCAGGCACAACTGGAGCTAATCCGCGTGAACAAGATGGATGGCTGCTACATTCGTCCGGTGGTTTACCGCGGCTACCATGCGCTGGGTGTCGACCCGACCGGTTGTCCCATTGATGTCGCCATTGCCGTCTGGCGCTGGGGGAAATATCTCGGCGCCGATGCGCTGGACAAGGGCGTTGACGTCTGCGTGTCGTCATGGAATCGGATGGCTCCGAACACGTTTCCGGCAATGGCAAAGTCCGGAGCAAACTACATGAACAGCCAGTTGATCAAGCTTGAAGCGCTTCAGAACGGCTATGTCGAAGGTATTGCCCTCGATCATAACGGCATGGTCTCCGAAGGTTCCGGGGAGAACATCTTTCTGGTGTATGACGGCGGTCTCATCACGCCACCATACAGCGGCTCGATTCTGCCGGGCATCACTCGTAATACCGTGATGATGCTCGCAAGGGAGATGGGCCTCAGCGTGATTGAGGGGAACGTCCCCCGCGAGATGCTCTATATCGCTGACGAAGTATTCCTTACCGGTTCGGCGGCGGAAATCACGCCGATTCGTTCAATTGATCGTATTCAGATCGGCGAAGGTGTTGCTGGACCGATTACCAAGAAGCTGCAACAGGCGTTCTTCGACGTGATCGAGAACGGCAACGACAAGCATGGCTGGCTGACGTTCGTATAGAACAAGTTTGGCAGCCCCGTGTGGTTGCCGGAACACGAGAACAGCTACGAACAGTTCGGGCGCGGAGACCGCGCCCCTACGTGTTGATAGAGGGAAGACGGGCACGTAGCAACGTGCCCCTACGAAATGTCATTCCCGCGCAGGCGGGAGACCGGTTGGGTGCCCCATCCGGCAACTGCCGGACGGTGGGTTTAGCGTAGACAGGGGAATCAAATGAAGATCGCTCTCGGGGCTGACCACAAAGGTTTCGCTCTCAAAGAAAACATCAAAGCATATCTCACCAAGCTCGGATATGAGGTCCTCGACTTCGGCACCGATTCCGAACAGTCGACCGACTATCCCGACTATGGTATGCGTGTTGCTCACTCGGTGGCCAATCATGAATCCGATCGCGGCATTACCGTCTGCTGGACCGGCAATGGCATGAACATGGTGGTCAACAAACTTCCCGAAATCCGTGGCGCCTATGCCCTCACCGAGGAGATGGCTCAACTCTCCCGCCAGCACAATGACGCCAATGTTCTGACGCTCGGCTCCAAATGGGTGACACCGGAGTTGGCTGAGAAGATTGTCAAGGTGTGGTTGGAGACGAAGTTTGAAGGGGGACGGCACGCGAATAGGGTGAGAAAGTTTTCGATATTATGAGGGCTTCGTGTCGCGGCTCTTCTTCGCGGAAACCTCCGGACATCGATGACCGGCCTAGAGGGCATTTGTTTGTGAACTGGAGACCATTAGCATTTGCTGTCGGGCTACTCCTTTCGTTTGGGGCTCTCGATCTCTCGGCACATCCCATACTTTATACCAACAGCGGTCTTTTCAGGCCGCAAGGCTCGGATCAAATGTCTCAGTCGCATCCTTGGGGATACGAGATCGGCGTCGGATATGGTGTTCATATTGGTTCGAGGCTATGGATAAGGCCAATGCTTGACTACGCAAAATGCCCCCTCGATTCTAAGTGGGCGCTGGAACAGACCCCATCATGCGTCTCCTATGCTGGAGTGGTCGGGGGCCGCCTTGACCTCTGGACTGCGAGCGTGAGTGGGATCTTTCATTTCAAGGATGAGAAATCGCGCTTGTTGCCATCAATGTTCGCCAATGTCAATTACTTTTGGCTGACCTACCGCACCATCTACTCGGTTTCACAGGCAGGCGAAAAAATACCTTGGCAGGGTCCGTTTGAACGCGTTTACGGCAATCTCGGGTTTGGTTTCGGCGGCTCCCTCTCTCTTAAGCTCGCGAGTTTTCTGAATGTTTTCGTCGAGCGCCAATGGGTATTCGGAACCGGGCATTCTCCTGCCGTCACGTTCTACTCCCCTGTGCGACTTGGTGTGATGTTTCGATTGTAGGCCAGCGACCTCGCTTTACCTGCTCAGACACATCTTGCGTCTGGCGGCAGGTCACGCTCCAGCCTACTATGTCAGAAGACCTGCCGCAACGCGGACGTTCCGAGGGCATGTTGACACGACGCGCATTATGCACCGTACTTAAAGTAATACTCGAAGCAGATTGCATCTTTCCTATCCATTGTTTTAGTTGACAAATCCTTGCCTTTCCGCTATTTGACACAAGCTTTGGAGGGCGTAGAATCTGGGTTTGCGCCTATGGTTTGCGACCCGTTCGAAGATTGGAGTTTGGATTGCGTTTGGTGTTGCAGCGGGTGAAATGGGCGAGGGTCGAAGTGGAGAAGGAGACCGTCGGCGCAATCAAGAATGGCCTTTTGGTTTTTGTCGGCGCTACCAATGGCGACACCGAGCGCGACTCAGAAACACTTGCCGAGCGTACCGTCAACCTCCGCATTTTCGAGGATGACAATGACAAAATGAACTTGTCACTCAAAGACGTCGGCGGGGAAGTGTTGGTAGTCAGTCAGTTTACATTGTACGCCGACACGCGCAAGGGGCGGCGGCCGGCGTTCACCGACGCGCTTGAACCGATTGCGGCGGAGAAATTGTTCGAGTACTATAAGGATAGAGTAGCTGCCGAAGGCGTGCGCGTTGCGTCGGGAGTATTCGGCGCCAAGATGGGCGTGGAACTATGCAACTGGGGACCGGTGACGATTATCCTCAACTCCGAAGAGAAGAGAAAATGACTGTGGCAATAGAACCTCGACGATTCGTACTTACCGTCAACGAACAGATCAAGTCCAAGTTGAAGGCGTTACTGGGCAACACGCCGGTGACTCTGGCTTCCGGCTCGCCGCGGCGCCGGGAGATACTCGCGCTGGCGGGAGTCGACTGCAAGGTGATTGTTCCCGACGTCGACGAGGATATTCCGGTCGGTGTATCACCTGAGCAGTTCGCGCTTGATATCGCCACCCACAAACTCGCGCACGTGCCGGGTACAAGCGGAATCACCGTTGCCGCCGATACGATTGTCGTGCTTGACAATCGCATTCTCGGCAAACCCCTTGATATAACCGACGCCAAGAAAATGTTGCGCCTGCTGTCAGGCAGACGGCATTATGTGATTACGTCGCTGGCGTTGCGCGACAATGTCAGTGGCCGGGCGAAGTGCGACTGCGAAAAGAGCTATGTGACGTTCCATCCGCAAAGTGATGAAGCGATTGCCTCCTATGTGGACTCCGGCGAACCGATGGACAAGGCTGGCGCCTATGGTATCCAGGGAATGGGAGAGTTGCTGGTGGAGAAATTGGAAGGGAGTCTGCACAACGTGATCGGGTTTCCGATAGAGTTGTTCGTGCGCATGATCAGGGAGTTGCGGCAGTGACATTTGAATTTGTCTCGGATGACAATGTCGAGAACCTGGGTAAACGTCTGATGCGCATTCGGCAGGACAAAGAACTCCTGCTGGCCGACGTCGCCAACGAAATAAAGATCCACGAAAAGTACCTTGCAGCCATTGAGGCCGGCGACGATACGCTCTTCCCAGACCGCGTCTTCAAGGAGCTTTTCGTCAAGGCCTATGCCGAGTACCTTGGCATCTCCATCGATGATCTGCTGACGCGCCTCCCTGAGGCTCCCGCGCCCGCTGCCGACGGTGTCGAATCCGCTTCGCGACCGGCAAAAACTCCGGAAGTTGTCGTCGGACCGACGCCGATCGGAAGCTATCGCTCTGAGGAAGGACGCCGCGGGGGCAAATCGTTTCTGGTAGCCGGTCTGGTGGTGGTCATCGTTGTGCTCGGATTTTTTCTCATTAAGCTGACATTTGATTCACATCCGCCGTCGAAAGTTGTCATTCCGCAGGCGATTCCCAAGAGTGTTCCCAAGCAGCAATCGGCTATTGACTCGACGGCAATGGTGGTTGATTCTACGGACACCGGCGCCGTGTCGGATTCGGCAGCGGTGGATTCAACCGGCACGATCACACCGCCGGACAGCGTGCTGCTATTAATGATCGGCAAGGGTCGCTGCTGGATGCGCGTACGCAAAGACGCCGACACTTCGACGTATGAGGGAGTGATTAGAGTGAACGATACTCTTTGGTTTGGGATGCGGGACAGCATCTATCTGAAGCTGGGGCGAGGCAATGCGGTTGACCTTTATCTGAACGCACTACCGCTCAAAATCGCCGATAGCGGCGATACGTCTGTGGTCTCGCTGTGGATTTCGCGAGACAACTATCTCAAGTTTGTCGACAGTTCGAGGTTGGCGCCATGAAGATGAAGGAACGCATGCAGCATTGGGCTATTCGGCATCGGAGTCGCCGGATCCGGCAGGAGACCTTCGAGTTTCCGACATCGATTCAGGGGAGCAAACGAATGCTGATCACATTGCCGCGCGGCATCCAGACCAACAGCCTGTTGCTGCGCATGATTGCCGAACTGCCGGTCATCTTTCCCTCCGGCGATTTGTTGATTGTCGTACCGGTCGGATGCAGCGAGATCACACGCAAGACCGGTATCCACGCCATTTCGCCGGAACTGAATCTGACTAATCTGATCGGTCTACCGAAGAAAGATTTCTTCGCCAAGGTCGCTGACTTCAAAGCATCGGTGCTGATCGATTTCGAGACGCGCAAAAACGTCTTTAACGCCATGGTCGCCCTGCATACCGGCGCCGACCTGCGTATCGGACTGGCAAATGTTTGGGGTATGCCAATTCACAACTTTCTGGTGAAGTCGGTTTTCCAGACGGACGAGTTGAAGACCTATCGACACATGGTGGACTTGCTGACATCAATTCAACTTCAATCGGCCGCGAGTAAGATGGGCGAGTTGGACTGACTTGACGTAAGAGGAGACTATTTTGTACCTATCGGGACTGGAAATAATCGGATTCAAGTCGTTCCCGTTCAAGACCACGGTCGAGTTTGCCAATGGCATTACAGGCGTTGTCGGTCCCAACGGTTGTGGCAAAACCAATGTGCTCGATGCAATCCGCTGGGTGCTGGGGGAGCAAAGAATCTCGATCCTGCGCGGCGGCAAAATGGAAGACGTGATTTTCTCCGGCACGCGCGAACTGAAGCCGATCGGCATGGCAGAGGTATCACTGCACATCGTCAATGATAGCCGCACGCTGGCGATTGAATACCGAAATGTTACGGTGACGCGACGGTTACATCGTTCCGGTGAATCGGAGTATCTGCTAAATCGAGTGCCGTGTCGCCTCAAGGACATCACCGACATGTTTGCCGACACCGGCATGGGAGCGCACGCCTATTCGGCGATCGAACTCGATATGGTCGAGTCCATTCTCTCCGACAAAGCCGATCAGCGACGCGTGCTGTTTGAGGAAGCGGCCGGCATTACGCGTTACAAGGAACGCAAAAGAGCGGCGCTGCGGAAACTCGAAGCGACCGACAATGATTTGCTGCGACTCTCTGATATTCTCTCCGAGGTCTCCACGCAGGTCGGCAGCCTGAGCCGCCAGATGAAAAAGGCCGAGCGATACAAATACTACGAAGACCGTGTTAAGTCGGTCGGGCTGGTGCTGCTAAAGGAAAAGTATCGTCGTCTCTTACTACATTTGCGGCAAGTGCGTGAGGAAAAAAGACTAAGTCAGATCAAGCTCGCCGAAATCTCCGGCGAAATCGACCGCTGGGAATTGGCGCGCGAAGACTACAGTGGCAAGGCGCTGGAACTATCGGAAGAGATCAAACAGGTGCGCGCCAAGTCCGAGGAAGTCTCCGCGAATTGCTACCGTTTGGAGCGCGAGATTTCCGTTACTGAAGAGAAAATCAGTTCCGCCGAAGTTGCCAATCACGATGACTTAAAGGAAATCGACAGCATGAAGGCCAAGGTCGAGCAACTCGGCAGGGAGAAGGAATCTCTGCAATCACAGCTTGCTTCGGCACGCGCATCGTTTGACGATGCTCAGCGTCAACTGACCGAACTGGATTCGCAGCTTTCCGCACGAATCACCCAGGTGGATGAGGAACGAAAGTCTGGGCAGGTCTATCAACGCGATCTCTTCGAGATTGAAGGGAAGAGGAACCTCTTTGAGCAGAATCGCCGGCATCTCGAAACACAGATTGCCGAAACCAATACACAACTTGAAGAAGCACGCTTGAAGCTCGGCGATTTACAGTCCACATTGGCGACAACCGTTGTGTCGGTGGCAGATATCAATGACAAACAACATACAGTCACCGAAGAGATCGATCAGAGCGAACGTCAGATTTCCGAGACGGAGGAGGAGGTCTCGCATTTGGATATAGCAATATCCGAGCTTGCCGCACGTGTGGCGGAACACCGACTTGATGTGCGATCGCTCACCGCGCAGATCGAACTCCACGAGCGTATGATTGCCCACTATGAGGGCTATGGCTCCGGCGTTACCGCGATCTTTGCCAACCGCGAGCAACTGCCCGGCGTCATCGATACCGCTGCGAATCTGTTGCAGGCGGATGAGCAGTACTTGCAGACAATTGAAATGGCGCTCGGCGAAGCGGCTGAGTACATCGTCGTGGAGGATCGCGCCGCCGCCAACAACGCCGTTGCCTTCCTACAGGCAAACAACTTCGGCAAAGCGACATTTATCATCAAGGCAGAACTTGACCAATGGCAACGCGACAACAAGCTTGCGCGTCCCGGCGGCTTCGGCGGCAATATCGTTCGCGCATCAGAAGTCGTCTCAGCGACACCTGAATATCACAAGTTAGCTGAATTGTTGCTTGGCGATGCGCTGATCGTGGCTGATCGAGCGGCGGCTGAACGATTGCTTGATCTCGGTCAGGGGGAATTTCGTGTGGTGACTCAGGACGGTCATTACTACCAGTCGAAAGTTCTGCATCAAGGTGGATCGGCCAGGCCGGTTGCACTTCTCGGAAGAGAAAGCGAACTCACCAGGCTCAAGCAGCGCCTCGAATCGTGTCAGACCGATTTAGTCACATCAGATAGCGAGTTGACGCGTCTCCAGTCGGAGCGCGATCAGCGGCATGAGCATCTGGCGCAGTTGTCGCAGCAGCTTGAACATCAGCGTTGGTCGCAAACGAATCTTCAGCTTGAGTCAACTCGTCATACGCTTCAGCAAAAGCAGCTTGAGGAGCAACTGGGGGAGACTTCAATTGAGATTTCACGCCTTGAGGAAAAGCTGCACGATTTCGGCCTGCAACTCGCAGAGTTAGTTGATGACTCCACGCGCTTGCAGGATGACTCTGAAGGCAAACAGCAGACGCTACAAGCGCACAATGCCAATCTGGAAGCGATGGAGCGGGAGATTGCCAAAGTTTCGCGGGAGCAGGAAGAACTGCGCCTGCGCGTAATCAAGCTGCAGACCGAGCGCAATTCGCTGGAGGGCAATTTGCTTCGCATTGCGGAGTTGACCAATGAACTCGTGACTCAGAGCGAGACCCGTCAGCACGCGTGTGGACAGCGGGTGAGTGATATAGAATATCAGCGCTTGGCATTGACTGAACTCCGTGAGCAGTTGCAGAAGTCCTCGCAGGAACGCGAGGGTCTGCGTAAGCAGGAAGCGCAACTGGTGTCACGGCAGTCGGAAATCAGCGACAAGCAGACGGAATTCGACCAACTGCTCAAGGCCTCGCGCAAAAATCGGGATCAGGTTACGGAAGCAAGTCAGCAGGTTCTCGTCAGCGAGACTGAAGCCAACTCGAAATTCGAGGATGTCGTGACGCAGTTACAAGACAGCTTCGGGTTAATGGCGGAGGAAGTGACGGTGCCCGAACCGCTGGCGGAGGAGACTTTCCACGAACTCGAGTCGGAACTCACCGAGTGCCGAAGCAAGCAACAGCAGCTTGGCTTAGTGAATATGCTGGCGCTGGAGGAATATGAAAAAGAGGCCGAGCGCGAGCGTTTCCTGAGTCAACAGATCGGCGATCTTACCAAGGCAAAGGACGATCTCAAGACGACGATCACGCGCATCAACACCACCGCGCGCAACATGTTTTTGGAGACCTTTACGCAAGTGCGCGCTAATTTCCAACAGGTGTTCAGCGACTTGTTTCAGGGTGGCGAGGCCGACCTGCGGATGGAAGATGAAAGCGATCCCCTTGAATCACCCATTCTCATTTCAGCGCGCCCACGTGGCAAACGTCTGCTTAACATCTCGCAGCTTTCCGGCGGCGAGAAGGCGCTGACAGCGATCTCGTTGTTGTTCGCTATCTATCTGGTGAAACCATCGCCGTTCTGTATTCTGGACGAAGTTGATGCGCCGCTTGACGACGCAAACGTCAATCGTTTCCTGAAGATGATTCAGCATTTTTCCCGGAAGACGCAATTCATCCTGATAACACACAACAAGCGTACGATGGAGCAGTGCGACCGCTTGTATGGTGTGACCATGCAACAACCGGGTGTAAGTCAGATTGTGTCCGTCGACTTTGCAGCGATGGGCAAGCCGATCGATATCGAAGCTCTGAAATTCACCGAAGGCGAGGCGCAACCGGAGGAACCGATCGTGATAGAGGAGCCACCAAAGACTGTGAAAGCGGCTGATGTGGTTGCTGAGGAGGCAGACGCCGAAGTAGCAACCGAAGAGGAAACAGAGACTGAAGTACCTGTGGTTGCCATCGGTGAGGAAGATGAGTATGACGATGATGACGACGAAGATGATGAGGATGACGACTGATGGGCTTCTCCCTTAAGAAGCTCGCATCCGGCCTGCTCAAGACGAAAGAGAATCTCGTCACCAAAATCAAGGCCGCCGTCGGCCTGCACAAGAAGATAGATGGGGCTTTGCTCGACGAAATCGAGGAGATACTAATCTCCTCCGACATCAGCGTAGAAACGTCGACCGCGATCATTGCTAATCTCAAAGAAAAAGTCGCACAGCGCGGCATCGACAGTTCCGACGAAGTATTTCAACTGCTGCGCGAATGTCTCAAGGACTTGTTTGTTGACGTGAGCACGGAGCCATTCTTTGCGAGCGGCAAAAAGCCATACGTCATCATGATCGTCGGTGTCAACGGAACCGGCAAAACGACCTCGATTGCGAAAATCGCTCGCCGTTTCGTAAATGACGGCAAGAAGGTAACAATTGCCGCTGCGGATACCTTTCGCGCTGCCGCAATCGATCAACTCGCCATCTGGGCTGATCGGGTTGGCTGCCATTTAGTGAAAGGGCAGGAGGGAGGCGACGCGGCTGCCGTTGCCTATGACGCAGTTCAGTCGGCAATAGCGCGCGGCGATGATGTGGTTGTCATTGATACTGCCGGTCGCCTGCACACAAAAACGAATCTCATGGAAGAGTTAAGCAAGGTGAAGCGCGTGCTCAAGAAGGCGATGCCGGACGCGCCGCACCGGACTTTGCTCGTGCTCGACGGCACTACCGGACAGAACGCGCTGCAACAGGTGGAAGTCTTCAAGAAAATGCTCGATATCGACGGCATCATCGTTACCAAGCTTGACGGTACCGCCAAAGGCGGAGCCGTCTTTTCCATTGTCGAAAGATACAAGCTTCCGATTGTGCTGATCGGCATCGGCGAGCAGATGGATGATCTCGATGAGTTCAAAGCACATGATTTCGTCGAAGCACTGTTCACATGATCGAACAATTCACTCTGTCAACCTCCAGTCGCAACCAACTGATCGACATCACTAACAGCGTATCCGACTACGTGCAGCGTTCCGGTGTCAAGTCCGGAGTTTGCCTGGTCTATACTCCTCATACTACGGCGGCGATTACAGTCAACGAAAACGCCGATCCGTCGGTCAAGTCCGATATCATTCGCAAGCTCACTGACATCTTTCCCCAGAATGACAACTATGACCACAGCGAGGGCAACTCGGATGGACATCTCAAATCGTCCGTGGTTGGCTGTTCGCAAACCTTGTTGATCGAGAACGGGTCGCTATTGCTTGGCACCTGGCAGGGGATCTACTTCTGCGAATTCGACGGCAGACGCACACGGCACTTCTATGTTAAGGTTGTCTCCGACTGATGTTCAATATCGATGTCATTACCGTTGGCAAAATCAAATCGCCATGGGTGAAGGAAGGAATCAAATACTACGGGCAGTTGGTGGGGAAGTATGTTGATCTGACGCTAATCCGTGTCAAAGAGGCCGACAACGCGCGGATGAAACCGGAAAAGGCAATGTTGATCGAAGGCGAGAACATTCTCGATCAGCTCGATGACGATGCCTATTCCATCGCTCTTGACGTCAAGGGAGATTCTCTGTCATCTGAGCAGTTGTCGCGATTGTTGGAGGGCAAGAAGCGGGATTATTCGCGCATTCAGTTTGTCATCGGTGGTGCCTATGGTCTTGATATCGCCGTCAAGGCCGACATGGATATGGAGCTATCCTTGTCGCGAATGACATTTCCGCACGAATTGACCGAGGTCATTTTGCTCGAACAGCTCTACCGCGCGCTGTCGATTTCGGCTGGGAGTAAGTATCATAAGTAGAGGGCCAAGGCCTGTGCAGGATTAGCCTACAGAACTCTTGGATCGGGTGAATGCGAGTACTATAATGCAGCGCGCGGACTTTCTGTGGAATGCAATGGACAGGCGATGATCGTGACGAATCGGATACTCCCTGGATTGCTTGCCCTTGTGATGTTGCTTGGCTGCTCAGGTAACACCAGGGCGGGTGGTAGTCACGAACTCATTGAAACAGTTGAGTCAAAGGCGTTTCGATACTTATTAGGAGTATGGCCCGAGATGGTTGCGCAGAGACCAGACACCTCGCGCGAACGCAAAGAACGTGAGATAGCAGCGTTCTTAGATTCTAGCGAGGCACCCGTTCGCCAGATTGGCTCCTACGTTTCACACTTGGTGTGGACACTCAATTCGGCTGCGTTCAGGTCAGAGTACTACTTGGTCTTTCTCGACTACCGTCCCATGGATCTCGTGTTTGCCGTGATCGCTCGCGACAGGCACAGTGGCGCGCTGCAATTGCTTGACGACGGGTCAGAATTCTGGCTCGAGCTAAAGCGCAAGCGCATCGCGGCAACCGACTATCTGGCTAAGGATTTGGTCGTCTACAAACGCTCGGCAGAAGAAATCAATCAGATTGCCTATGACGCCATCACAATAGCAGACCCACACCGTCCCGTCGTTTTTCTCAATTCGATTTGGGATGTCTATCAATTTTCGAATGCTCTCTCGGGAACTTGGATACGGGACCTAATTGACGAGGATGATTCTCTTCAAACATTGCTCTCTGCCCCACGTTTGTGGAATGTCGGATGCAATGTCTATTTCCAAGAGAACTTCTTCCACCCTCAATTTGACAGCCTGCAATTCGTCGGGTATCAGAAAGCTGTAAAAGCGCCGTCCTTCTCTACATTTGGCGACGGTACGAGACGAGCTGTGATTTATACATGGTCGCCGGACGACGGGGTCCTTGCCAGGTGGACAGTCGATATCGATAGCTCGCTCGCTCTACGCATCAAGCATGAATTGGTAGCAAAGGGACTAGGATTCAAGTTCACATTCTTGTAGCGTGGGAGGTCAAGCCTGCTCAGGGCATGGCCTACAGGATGCGATCGGCCAAAAACAAAAGGACAGGCGCGACGCCTGTCCTCTTGACCCAATAACCTTGTGTCCGTCGTCGGACACCGGAGAATCTATTTGCCGGCTGTGGCGGTCAATCTTTGCCAACCCGACTCGGTGGTCATTCGCGCCACCTGCGCCGAAGAGGCGCGTTTGGTGAACGCCTCATAATTCTTTCGTGCATCTGACTCACTGCCCTGCGCCAGATAAGTAAGCGCCAGATAGCCGTAAATCTCGGGGCTGTCATCGCCATACTTGCGAATCTTTTTCAGCACTTTCTCGGAATCCTTGTAGTTGCTCGTGATGTAGAGCGCTTTGCCATACTCGAATTGCGACTGGGTGTCGTCCTTATTGAAGGATAGCGCCTTCTCCAGATCCTTCAGACCGCTGTCGTAGTTGCCGGAAGAAATTTTCGCCCAGCCGCGCAGTTGGTAGGCATCGGACGCATTCGGCGCCATCTCAATGATCTTGTCGTAACAGGACACGGCATCAGCGAAGCGATTGGAGTGAAGATAGACGTCGGCGGCGGATCGGAAATCGGCGCGCGCATTCATGGTCTTGTTCGATGCTTCGTTTGCTTCCGCGCGGCGCACGTACGCCTGCACCAGAGAGTTGTCTTTCGCCAGGGCGAGCGTATAGTATCCAATGGCCTCAGTGTAGTTTTTCTCGGCAAGCAGCGCCTCCGCCTGCTGGAAGAAATCACTGGCCGTATATTCCACTGGACCCGCCGCCTTAGCCTCGGTCAGACTGACGGTCAGCGTGGTTGTCTCCTCTTCGTCAATTTTCACCTGCTGCGACCAATCATCGTAACCGTCGCGTTTGACCTCGACAGTATGAGTGCCGGGCATCACTCTCTTGAATGTCTGGTTGGCGGACCCGATCGCTTTGCCGTCAACAAGCACCATCGCATCGTTGACGCTGCATTTCACCTTCAGCGCGCCAAATAACGGTCCGGAATTCACGACGTTCTCATTAGTCGATCGTGGTACCGTTGAAGCGTATGTCGTCCCCTGGGAAAGTAGTGGCGACAGGGTACCATGAAGCATCTTGCTTTCTCCGTTGACGATTGATGTCGGCATCATCTGCGCCTCGTAAAGTGTACCCTCCATCTTGACATCATAGCGGCCATTAGGTAATCCCGGAAAGCTGAACATGCCCGCCTCATCCGTCACGGTGGAAGCACCGGTCTGCGGAATACTCACGCTGATGCCGGCGAGTACCTCTCTGGTCTCGGCGTTGGTAACAACGCCGTAGAGCGCGGGCTTAGGCACGGTGGTGCCGCTGAATCCTACGATCAACAACACTGCGATCACGATCAGACCGAGGGCGCCACCGACGATAAGCTGTTTTCTGTCTATACCGCCTTTCTTGATCATGAATTGCTGACTCCCGTAGGCAATTATCTCCCCGGGTACGAGTCGTACTTTGTCGGGGAAGATCAGTTTATGACCCCTCATGGTAGCTGACTGGTGCTGGTGACTCTGAAATTCGCGTTTGACTGCGTCGTCCCCAACCATTTCCTGTGGGGCTGAACTCTCTACCGTACTTGCCTTTTCCGCGCCTTCCCGTTTATCGGCTTTTTGTGGGCTGTCGAGATGCAATTGCTCTTGCGGTGCTGCCGCAGCGACCTCTTCTGCGAGAGTCTTCTTCAAGCTGTTGAGCAGTCGATCGCGGTCGTCGTCGGAGACAACATGCTCATCTGCGCGCTTCGCTTGTGCGTCGATTCCGTTGGCCGACTTCGTTTCGCTCGTCGGTTGCGCCGGTTCGACTGGCACTCCGATGGCAATTGGGGATTCAGCCGTAGGCACGGCGATTTCGTTGGCATTTTCTGAGGCTTCCTGCTGTTCCCGCATCAGGTAGTCCGTCGGAGACTCGATTCCGAGTTCAGACGGCAATTGCGCCGGTTCGATCGCATCTTCCGGCAGCGCTTTGGATGCCTGATCCCTCTCAAAGCGCTTGAGCAACTGGTCAAACCCGCCGCTAAGCGGCTGCTCGCCGTCAGATCTCTTGGCCTCGAGCTCGTTTATTGGTAGATCGGTAACAACGAAATCAGCCTCGGATTGTTCCTCTCTCGTATCTGGTTGTGTGACAATCGGTTGGGTCTGGTCGTGACTACGGGGTGGATCATCTGCCACCTTCACTGCCATTCGCGAAGAGAGTTCGGCTCCGCAATTCTTGCAGAACATCGCGCCATCAAAGTGGTTTGCGGTACCACATTTGCCGCACTCAATCATATTTATCTCCCTCGTTAATGAATTCGCACTATTTAACTTATCGTCAGTAACGGTGTATGGTTTTAATCAAATCAACTGCTTGAACGTCTCTTCTTTGGCGGAAAATTTGTACTTGACAGTGGGGAAAACAGTGGATATCCTTATTGTCTTGATAGACGTGGAAGTTATTGCTTTTAATACGCTTTTGGAGGAATAGGAAAGATGTTCAGAGCGATAGTCGCTTGCGGATTGATGGCGCTGCTGTTCATAGGATTGGGCGGCTGCGGCGATGACGGAACGAACGGTAGCAAAGATGTTTACAACCGTATCGTACTTGAACCGACCCAGTTTCCGACACTGAAATCAGGGCTGATCTATGTCGGATGGGTGGTCAAAACAGACGCAGACTCCAACTGGTTGGAGTATCAGGAATTCGGGAAGTTCTTCTGGGACGAGCATGATTTTCGTTTCCTGAGCCCGACTGATATCACTAAAGACATCGGCAATACGTTCACGATCAAAGGCAATGTTTACGACTACAATCTGATTGCTATCACTCTTGAACCCTATCCCAACGATCCCGACCCCAAGCCGTCGCCAACGATTATCGCGCTGAGCGGGATCGACCCCGACAGATCGACGCTCATGACATTCCATCGTTCCTTCCCGAACGCGCAGAATCGGTTTGCCGTCGGCACTTTTTCCGATGGCCATTTCAGACTTAAGGGGCAATTACGATCGAACGAGCGATACGGGATCTGGTTTATTGAACTCACCAATGCAGGCCCTTTGAAAGACACGATTGAGACTTATGGCCAGGGATTATTCCTGCCTACACTCCCGGACACAGGATACCTGTATGAGGGCTGGGTTGGACTGGCCGACGGTGACACAGTGTCCACCGGCAAGTTCTTCTCGCCCGCCTATATCGATTACGACAACAGCCACTGTATGGATGGTACCATTCCGAATTTCCCCGGGGAGGATTTCATAAGACCAAACAGTCAACCGCCCAATGTTCCGCCATCGCATTGGCCGCTTGATGTTATAGGCGACGGATCTGTTTTCATAACACTAGAGCCTAATCCGGATAACGATCTCAGCAAACCTTCACCGTTGGTTCTCCTGAGCGCTCATCTGCCCGTCGATACCACCAGGGCGCGTACAACCTCGTTCGACATGGGTCTCGTTACTACCAGGACTCTCCCGAAGATCAAGGTGACATTCGAGAAATCTCTCTAAGATAAGTGCTTTCGTATGCGGCAACCGGTTTCCAAACAAACTAACTGGTTGCCGCCTTCTCTTGGAGTCTCCGATTGTCTGCGCTAGGCCGCAATCGTCGAGTGTTGTGTTCTGAGTAGTGAGCCGCGCGTTGCTCCTGTATCAGCCGGTTGTCGCTGCTTCTTCTGTGAGCGGGCCGGCCGGCGTCTTGCCTTCATTGGTGCGCTTGTTAGCCGCTACGGGGCCACATAGAGTTACATTGATTTTTGAAACTTTGCATAGTAACTTGCGTTCAGAGAAGCATACTTAGTGAGGAGAGATTATGACCGCAATAATGCCGGACAATACCGTGTCAAATGAAACAAAAGCCGATTCTGTCGGGTCTATGTTAGTGAACATCTTCTTGAGCCCGATGAGGGTTTTCGGGAGTATCAAGGCGAAACCAACATGGATTATTCCTTTTGTGATCTTACTTCTCGCAACAGCGGTGACTTCCTATGTGGTAACTCCGATGGCGATGGAAATGCAGAAGCAGGAAATCCTATCCTCCGAAAAGTTGTCTCCCGAACAACGCGATCAGGCCGTGCAACAGATGGAGACCTTCAAAGGGATGGGCTCCGTCATCGGCGTCATCGGCGGGCTATTCGGGGCTGCAATTATGGTCTTTCTGATGGCAGGGATCATTCTGTTCATGGGGACAGTTGTTTTTGGCGGATCGGCGAAGTTTATGGAACTGGTCGCGCTCGTCTGTTTCACGGGGATGATTTCCGTTTTGGGGCAAATCATCAAAACTCCGCTGATGGTGATGAAACAGACAATGGATATCCGGACTTCGCTGGCGGTGTTGTTGCCCGGCAGCGACATGAAGTCAGTGACATATACTCTTTTGAACTCGTTCACCGACGTGTTCTTCGTGTGGCAAATTATCCTTGTGATCGCCGGTGTGGCAGTGATTTACAGTTTCTCCAAAGGCAAGGCAACGGCCACGGTACTGATTCCGGTCGGCGTGATTGCCGCCATTGTCGGAGTGGTAAAGGCCATCTTCTAAATGTGCATAGTCATTCATTTTGGTTGAGGAGTAGTTAATGGAAAGAATTGGACGGATAGGTTCGATTCTGCTTTTCGTCGGATTGTTTATTTGGGGGCTGCCGACGACCAATGCAACAGCAACGCAGAATCAGTTCTCACTCAAGGATTGCATTGATTTGGCGCTGCAGAAAAACGTCGGCGTGATTGCGGCGCAAAATCGACTTCAGCAGGCAAAGTACAACCTGCTTGACGCTTGGGTCGGTGTTCTGCCGACTGCATCGACCAGTGCACGCTATTCTTATGGTAAGTCATTCGGCAAGCAGTATGTGCCCGATCTTGGTATTTACTACGAAGATCCGGGCACGCGTTCCTATTCCACGGGGCTTTCTCTCTCGATGACGCTCTTTGACGGTGGTGCTACGTGGTTCAACATCAAACAGAATGCATTGGGGCACACCTCATCGCAGAATGATCTGCGGCAGACAATCACCAGTACGGCATACAATGTCAAGCAGGCATACTTCGGTCTGGTGCAGGCGAAGATGCTGAAGATGGTGCAGGAAGATGCCCTGGCGCGGTCCAAGAAACAGCTCGAAGTCACCAACAGCAAATATGAGCTTGGTTCGGCATCGCTCTCCGAGAAGTTGAAGGCGCAAGTGACAGTGGCTCAGGATTCCGTGGCGTTGTTACAACGCGAGAACGATATTCAGAATGCAGAATTTAATCTCAATCTGTTGCTCAATCGGGACGTGACGATAGACATTGCTCCGACGGACACACTGGAGCAGGTCGATTTTTCGCTCTCGCTTGATCAGTGTCTCAAGACGGCCATTGCCGACAACCCGACGCTCAAGAAAAGCGATGCTGACTATGCGGCAACGCGCGTCGCGGTCTGGAACGCCAAGTCTTCGTGGGTGCCGCACGTGGGTGCGAGTTTGGGCTGGAGTTGGTCAACGCGCAACGGCGCCGATTGGTTGGCGTACAAACATGACAACGGTTCCTATTCTTTTGGCGTCAGCATCAGCTACAACCTGTTCGATGGTCTCACCAAGAAGACAAATTACTCCCGTGCCAAGCTTGCGGAGAGTTCGCAGCGTGCAAGCCATGATGCCGATCGCAATAATCTCGTCTTTCAGGTGAAGCAGGCGTATCTTCAGATAGTAACGGCACGTTTGCAATATCAAGCGGCCTTGCTGGGTGAGCAGTCGGCACAGGAAGATATGAAGTTGGAGTCAGAGCGATACCGTCTGGGCGCCTCCTCCATTTTGGACTTGCTGAACGCCCAATATTCTCTGACCAACGCACAGTATTCACGAATTCAATCCTTGTACCAACTCAACCTGGCCGCCGCTTCGATGGCCAAGGCGATGGGGCGGATGTAATCCTCGTGGTGAAACGAGACTGGAAAGACGAAGTAACATTTAGTCCGGATAGCAAGAAGAGAGATGAATAAGAAAAAGAAACTATGGCTGATAATCGCGGGAGCGGTAATCGTCATCCTGATTATTGTGTTGGCCGCGAGAAAAGACAGTGGCATGGTCTATTCCGTCCAATCGGGCAAGGTGGAGAAGGGCGAGATTGTCTCGCTTGTCACCGCGACCGGTTCGGTCCAAGCGAAGACCACTGTGAAAATGTCGGCGGACGTTGCTGCCAAGATCATTGAGCTTCCCGTTAAGGAAGGCGATCAAGTGAAGAAGGGCGACGTGCTGGTCAGACTCGACCAGACCCGCTATCAGGCGGCGGTGAGTCAATCCGAGGCGGCGCTGGCGGCTGCGAGATCTGCCGAAAAAAGATCTGAGGCCTCACTGCTGGAAGCCAATCAGACCTTTGAACGTGCCAAGAAGCTGTACGCCTCTCAACTGATTTCCGACGAAAACCACACGCAGTTGCAGACTGCGCTGGATGTAGCCAAGGCAAATTTGGAATCGTCTCAATACTATACCAAGCAGCAAAAAGCATCCTTGGAAGAGATCAAAGACAACCTCGATAAGACAATCATTACGGCGCCGATTGACGGGACGATCACCGCGCTTAATGCCGAGATAGGCGAGATTGTCATGGTCGGAACGATGAATAATGCCGGCACGGTGATTATGATCGTTGCCGATCTCTCAACGATCGAAGTGGAAGTGAATGTTGACGAGACCGATATCGCTCGCGTGCGAGTTGGTCAGGATGCCAAGATTGAATTGGATGCGTTGCCTGACACGTCGTTCAAAGGTGTCGTTACCGAGGTGGGAAATGCGGCGCAGAACGCCGGTACAAGTGGTGTCACCAATTTCACCGTTAAGATTCTCTTGCTCGAGAAGGTTGAGGGAATCAAACCGGGCATGACCGCCACGGTTGATATCACTACTGATAAGCGCAAGGACGTTCTCTATGTGCCAATTCAGGCAGTGGTGATGCGTCCGGACAAGTCAGATTCACTCAAGAAGGCCACCGGCGGCAGCGGTTCATCCGGTGGTGCCGTTGCAGCTACAGTCGATTCGACGAAGTCTTCAAAAAAGGATGACAAGAAGCAGACGAAAGAACTCGAAGGCATATTCAAATTGGCAGGGGACGTTGTCAAGTTCGTGCCCATCAAGACCGGAATTGCCGACCAGCAGCACATTGAAATTACAGAAGGTCTCGCCGAAAACGAAGTGATTGTCACGGGCAGCTATAAGATTCTGCGCACTATCGAAGATGGCGCCAAGGTGAAGGTTTCCAAGGAAATCATCAAAGAGGAAAAGAACAACTGATGTTGATCGAAACAGAAAACCTTTGGAAGACATACAAGATGGGGATTGAAGAGCTCCATGCCTTGCGAGGAGTCAGCGTTAATGTTGCGAAAGGCGAATATCTTGCGATCATGGGACCCTCCGGTTCCGGCAAGTCAACGCTGATGAACCTGATCGGCTGCCTCGACACTCCCACTCAGGGTAGTTATGTGCTCAACGGCAAACAGGTGTCCAGCATGAACGACGATGAGTTAGCGCGCATACGCAACCGCGAAATCGGATTTGTTTTCCAGACGTTCAATCTGCTCGCCCGCGCCACCGCCTTACACAACGTTGAATTGCCACTGATCTATAACGGTACCGATTCCAAGACCCGTATCGAGATGGCCAAACACGCGCTCGAGCAGGTCGATCTAACCGATCGCATGATGCATAAGCCTAACGAACTCTCCGGCGGTCAGAGACAGCGTGTGGCCGTGGCCAGGGCTCTGGTTAACAACCCCTCGATCATTCTTGCCGATGAACCCACGGGCAACCTCGACACGAAAACCGGCGATGAAATCATGGGGCTGTTTGCACGTTTGCATCTCAACGGCCACACGATTATTGTCGTTACGCATGAGACGGATATTGCGCTTCACGCCAACCGTGTCATTCATATCCGCGACGGTCAGATCGAAAAGGAAGTTATCACATCCAGCGCCACTATAAATGATACTTGAGAATCTCAAATTGGCTGTGGCGGCGCTCTGGTCGCACAAGCTGCGCACGGTACTTACCGTAGTTGGTGTCGTGATCGGTGTCGCTTCCGTGATCGCGATCATTTCGACACTCGACGGCATGATGTTCCGCATCACGAGTGTGTTTGATGAGATGGGTGCGTCGACAGTGGCGGTGACTCGCTTCGGAATGATCACATCACACGACGAATGGCTCAAAGCAATAAGACGGAAGCAGATCACTGTTGAGGACGCACGAGCTATCGAGACTTCGTGTACTCTTGCCGAGGCTGTAGGCCTATCCGTTGAGGGGCACATAAGAAACATTAAGCGCGGCGACAAGTCGCTTTATCACATTGAGATAAGCGGTTACACGGCGAACGTCTCGCGGATCAATAATCTGGATATCTCGGAAGGACGCTTCTTTACGGACCTGGACGATGAACACCGACGACGCGTGGCGGTGATCGGTCAGGAGGTCAAAGATAAGCTGTTCCCGGACGAGGATCCGCTTGAGAAAGAGATCGTGATCGGTGGCGAGAAAGTCACCATCATCGGGGTTGGGGCCAAGAAGGGTTCAATCATGGGGGAGAGTCTCGACAGGTATGTCTATCTGCCTGCTCACACAATGCTGCAGATGACGGGGATGCATCAGGACATCAACATCCTGGTCAAGATGCGCACGCAGGCGATGATGGATCAAGGGATGGATCAGATTCGCGCCGTCATGCGTGCTCGAAGACATGTGAAGTATCATGATCCAGATGATTTCGGCTTGGTCACAAAGGAAGCGGTGATGGGTTTTGTGGACAGTTTCACCGGCACGGCGCGACTGGTGACGGTTGCGATCCCGTTCATTTCTATCATCGTTGCCGGTATCGTAGTCATGAACATCATGATGGTGTCGGTGACCGAGCGAACGCGGGAAATCGGAATCCGCAAGGCAGTGGGAGCCCGTAGCAGGCATGTTCTGGGACAGTTCCTGCTTGAAGCGCTCATCATGTGTCTGATCGGAGGGGTTCTTGGACTGGCCGGTGGATTGGGGATTTCCAGCATTGCCTCAAGCAAGATGGGGTTGCCGTTCGTGATCTCGATTACGGCAGTGGTTACAGGACTCAGTATCCCCACGATTATCGGTTTGGTGTTTGGAATCTATCCGGCGTGGAAGGCTGCGAAGCTCGATCCGATCGAGGCGTTACGGTTTGAATCATGAACATTTTCGAGACCAAAGAAGGAATCATCCTGGCTCTTGATTCGATTCGCTCGAACAAGTTCCGCGCGTTCATGACTATTCTGGGGGTGATGATAGGAGTCAGCTCGGTTATTGCTATGGTGGCACTGATCCAGGGATTGAACTCGGCCGTCGCTAACGATATTCAGGCAATGGGATCCAACGTCATCTACATCACTCAGTTTCCTTTCAACACAAACTGGGAAGAGTTGACCGAGAAAGAACGCAAACGGGAACCGATCACGCTGGCGGAGGCCAATACCATCTCGGAACTGTGCCCGTCGGTTGATGGCGTTTCTCCGCAGAATTACTATTTTCGACCCGGCGGCAATGTCGCCAAATACAAGGAGAATACCTCCCGTGAAACCAATCTGTTCGGCACCAGCGTCGACTACGAGTTAGTCAACAACCATTATGTTGAAAAGGGCCGTTTCTTTCTCGAATCGGAAGATCGTCACCGCGCTATGGCTTGTGTGATTGGTCACGATTTGGCGGCGACTCTTTTCACTCGCAATGACCCGGTTGGCGAGCAGATTCTTTTCAACAATGTCAGGTTGCGAGTGGTGGGTGTGATGGAGAAACGAAAGACCACTTTTGGTGAGGGTCAGGACAATATGGTCATTCTCCCCTACGGCACTTTTCACAAGCTATTTCCCTGGGAGAAGGAACTGTTTCTCGCTGTCCGGGCCAGGTCAGCTGAATTGATGGACCAGGCGCAGGACGAGATCCGTGAGGCGTTGCGCCGACTGCGTGGCGTGAAGTACAGCGATAAGGACGATTTCGCCATGGCCACCCAAGCCTCGATTCTCGGCTACTATAATGAAATCACCGGGGGAATCTGGATTGCGATGATTGCTATTTCAGCAGTTGGTCTAATGGTGGGAGGAATCGGCGTGCTCAACATCATGTTGGTTTCGGTCACGGAGCGAACTCGTGAAATTGGCGTACGTAAGGCCATCGGCGCTAGACGTGCCAATGTTTTTTTCCAATTCCTCATAGAGGCGATGACGCTATCCGGCACCGGTGGAGTCGTCGGTATTGTGTTTGGATTGCTGGCGGCATTTATCATCTCGGCAGTTTCGCCTTTGCCCATGGTCGTTCCAATTCTCGGTATTATCGTGGCCTTCTCACTATCGGTGGGGATTGGTCTTGTCGCTGGCGTGATTCCTGCTTATCGCGCGGCCTCGGTCGATCCGATTATCAGTCTGCATTACGAGTAGTAGTTTGCCGCATCGTCCGACTGTGTTCGGTTAATATCTAACGACTGCTGACGAGTTGTTGCAGCTGTGTTTCTATCTGCGCGTGTTTTCGGTGCAGCGGACATATCTCATCTATCGTGTACTCACTCAGGAAGACTTCGTCACGAATATGCGTGCAAAATGTCGCCGCCTTCTTGCCTGAATCAATACAGATCGTCTGGTGTGTGATTCCCGGTGGTTCGGGGAAATCCTCTACCGGAAGAGAATCAACCGCTGCCGACATAAAGTCGGTCCAGATCGGCAGAGCATTTAGACTGCCGGTTTGATTGTGTCCCAGCGAAGTTTTATCGTCGAAGCCAATCCAGCATCCAGCGGTAACCTGCGGTGTGTAACCGACAAACCAGGCGTCACAGAAATTGTCTGAGGTTCCGGTCTTGCCTCCGGCCGGGCGATAGAAGCCGCGTGTGCGCGCATTTGCTCCGGTTCCTCCCGAGTCATCCATCACCGACTGCATCAAATTGACCATCATGTAAGCAGGAGCCGGCGCAATTGCCACCTGCCGTGGGGCCACACCGTTCTCCTCGAGAAGATTGCCGTAGCGGTCGATGACCTTGGTTATGAATCTCGGGGCAACATGAATCCCGCCGTTGGGGAAGCAAGAATAAGCGCTCACCAATTCGAGCACATCGACTTCGGACGTGCCGATCGCCAGTGACGGATTTGGCGTAAGCTTGCTCTGGATACCCATCTTGTAAGCGACGTCGATGACCGGTTTGGCGCCGACCATTTGCAGCAGCTTGATAGCGATCAAGTTTCTCGACCGGGCCAATCCGGTGCGTAGCGGCATTGCGCCCTGAAATTCATTGTCGAAATTCTGCGGGCTCCACTCGGTTGAACCCGGTATCGTAAGAACTATGGGTGTGTCGTAGAAGATGTCGCAGGTATGATAACCCTGCATTACGGCTGCGGTGTACACAAACGGTTTGAAAGCCGACCCCGGTTGACGCTTCGCCTGCACGGCGCGGTTAAACTTGTACTTGCCGAAATCCTTGCCGCCGATCATTGTCAGTATATCCCCGGTCTCGTTGTCGATGCCGACGAAGGCCCCCTGAATCTGCTTGAATTGATAGGATTTTTTGTGTGTGGCACTGTCGTATACGATATCAGAGTATTGGGGATTTCCGAGCCACTTGGTGCGTTCGATGCGCGTCTGAATTGAATCGAGTTGTATCTTCATCGACCGCTCAGCAACCTGCTGCAACCGCGTGTCAATTGTAGTGTAGACATTCAGTCCGCCCTTGTAGAATTGCTCGTTGCCATACTTGGATGTGAGATACTGCCGCACCATTTCCGTAAAATATGGCGCGGCTCCGGTAGCATTTTGCGACAGATCGAGTTTGATCGGAAGTTTCTTAAGATTATCACCCAGCGCTCGGCTGATATACCCTTCTGACTCCATTCGGGTGAGCACATAGTTGCGCCGCTGCATGGCGCGTTCAGGATGCTCGATCGGTGAATAGCGAGCGGGAGCGTTTACAATAGCCACCAGCAATGCGCCTTCTTCAATTGTAAGGGCTTCGGCATTTTTATTGAAGTAATTCCGCGCTGCCGTCTCGATTCCATACGACGAATTGCCGAAGTAGTAGAGATTCAAATACATCTCCAGAATCTCGTTTTTCGAGTAGGTGCGCTCGATCTTGAGCGCCGTCAATGCTTCCTTGAACTTGCGCTCCAGCGAGATTTCACGGTTGAGGAACAGCATACGCGAAAGCTGCTGCGAAATCGTGGAACCACCCCCAGAGCCGAATCCGAAAAACAGATTCCGGAAAATGGCTCGCGCAACGCCACGCCACTCGACCCCCCAGTGTTTGTAAAACTGATCATCCTCAGTCGCGATGAGCGCTTGGACCACGTGTGCCGGAATCCTGTTGTAGGGGATCAACGTGCGGTTCTCGTAATGGAATTTCTGAAGGACCTTACCATTGCGATCGTAAATCGTCGTCACGACCGGCGGCTCGATATTGTAGATTTGCTCGATTGACGGCAGTTCGTTTCTGTAGGTGTATGCCAGCGAAACCGCCACTACTACGCCCAGCACTGCCAGACAAGCCAAGATCACATAGTACTTGACCGGGTACCTGATAGTTCGAAAATCAAACATGCTCGCTCGCAATTATACCGCCCTCTTGCGCGATCGTTGCGTCAATCTGCACGCTGAGACGGCACGGGTCAATTAAAAAACTCCTATGAACGCGCAAATCGACGCACATCGTAACGTGTTGCGATATCGCGTGTTACAATGCATTGTTGACATTATACTTGCAGTGACCTGCGACAGACACTGGCGAGCAACCCACTATTGCCCCTCTGCTGCAAGGAATTGCTCACCTTGTGTAGCCAGACGTATCTTTGTATCGTCGAACGGATGGGAGGTTAGTGCGTATAATAATGTAGAAAGAATGCCCAGGTCCTCCGGGACACTCTTACCGCGTTGACATGCAATTAGATAGGTCGTTTCTGGTCTTCTCTTGGGACTTGTCACTCGCATCTGCGCCCAACATGACGGGAAAATCGTTCTCTTTCCGCTTCGGCACACTGTTTGCGCAGTAGTCCCGCGTATGGAAGGAGGGAATTTGAGACGCTACAAGCTTATCACGGCAATTATCGCGCTGACGAATCTGCTGATTTTGGTCTCCAGTCTCCAGGCCAACGACATACGACAGCAAAGATGGCAACGCTGGCAGCAGCAATCGGTTGGTGTAGTCTTGCCGGCTGAGGAGAGCCAAGCGGTCACAGAGGCGCCTAATACGTTGGCGAAGTCACTGACCTCAGCAGTTACGGATATCAAGGTCAACAAGGATGACGGCGCAGCTTCCTTCATACAGCGCTTCAGCGACATCGCCTATTTCCCTGATGGAAAAGGAGTTGCAGTGTGGGAAGATGAGCGCAACGGTGAATGGGACATCTACGCGCAGCTTCTCACGGTCGACGGTTTGCCAACCGGCTCCAACGTTCGCCTGATTCATGACGCCAGCTTCCGATCGTCCCGTCAGCCCCGGCTGGCAGTCAACGCTGCCGGCAAACTGGCTCTCATCTGGAACGAAGAGGAATCAGCGGCAATCAAAGTGATGGTCTTCAATAGCAGTCTTAGCGCCCTCACCGGCCAAGTTGAACTAAACGACAACACCGGTACTGATGTTGTCAATCTGCCTGCCGTTGCGGCTTTGTCCACCGGCGGTTTTGTGGCGGTCTGGGAAGACTCCCGTGATGGTGCGAATATCTATGGTCAGATCATCGGTGATGGCGCCAATCGCGTCGGCGTCAACTTCCGGGTTAATAGCAATGCCAATTCTCCTTATCGTATCGCCCCTGATGTCGTCGCAAGCAATGATACAACCTTCGCGGTTGTCTGGGAGGATGCGCGCGATGGCAACGGACACAGCTACTTCCGTATCTTGAAGAACGACGGCACGCCTCTGTATGACGATCTGCTTCTTGAAGTCAACTTTCCGACGGCATACCAATTCAGTCCGCAGGTCAGGTTCATCAAAGGTACCGGCTATTTCGCAGGTTGGATCTCGACGCGCGACGCTGGCCAGAGTGTTTATGGTCAGGTCATCTCGAAAACTTCCGCGCCTGTTGACACAAGTTTCCGTATCAACGGCCAGCTTGCCGATATCTGCTGGGATTTGCGCATGGCGGTTGCTCGCGATTCCGGCGTCGGTTGTGTCTGGGCCGATTACACTTCGACAGCCCAGATCAAATACCGGAAAGTCAGCAATCTGGGTAAGCTTTCCGGCAACAATATCACCATGCAGGACAACTCTCTTCTTGGTGAACGCAACTTTCCGGCGATTGCGTTTCGCTCTTCAGGGTTGAACGTCATCTGGACTGATGCGCGCAACGGCAATCCTGACATTCTCCAGCAGAGTCTGGACCTTTCCCTGTCAAAAGCGCTCGATAACCTTATTCTCAACGACGATCTAACCGGCTCGCAGCAATACACTCCCGATATCGCCTGGTTGCCGCAGAGTGCGAATGCCATCGTTTGGCGTGACTGTGAGGGGGATGCCGGCGATATTTATCTGCAACGCAGTAGCCTCTCCGGCGCTCCGATCGGTGCGGCATTGCGTATCAATGACGACCCGGGTAGGAGTCTCCAAAGCAACCCGCGCCTTGGAACCTCCACGAGCGGCGAAATGATTGTGGTCTGGGAGGATAGTCGCACCGCCACCGGCATTGCCGGACAAAACATTTTCGCGCAACGTCTGTCGACTAACGGCACGAAGGTTGGCGCCAATTTCGTCGTGAATGACGACGGTACCGCAAAACCCAAATCACAACCGGATATTGCGGTCGGCAACGACGGCAGCTCTGTCATCGTCTGGGTCGATGAGCGCGCAACCAAGAAGCAAATCTATCTGCAGCGCTATAATTCCTCCGGCGTGGCCGTCGGTGATAATCAGTTTGTGGCAGATGTCTCGGGCGCCGTCGAAAGCTTCTCACCGCACGTTGGTGTACGGAGCGACGCTTCCTTTGTCGTGAGCTTCCTCACAATCGTCGGCGGTCATCAAGAGCTTTTCATTCAGCGCTTTAATGCTTCCGGTGTCGCGGTCGGTGACCTCCACATGCTTGACGTCGATACCTCGCAAGTGCAGATTCTCGAAGCCGACATTTTCGTGCACGACTCCAAAGGCGCATTCTATCTCGCCACGATTCAGACGTCAACGTCCGGCGGTATTGTCAAATGGTATCGATACGGCTTCAACGGTAATCTTGAACTTGGCAATATCCAAGTGTCCGACGTTACCGGTGTAAACTTCGGTGAGTTGCGAATGGATGGCGATATCGATGACGGCATCGTCGTTGCCTGGAGCGACTCACGCTCCGGAATTCAGCGTGGATATTTCCAGATACTGCGTGAAGACGGATTCCATATCGGCACCAATACGCCGATCTCAACCGGATCATTTCCATCTCTGGAGAAACACCCGGCAGTCGCGCTCAACAATGGCTACGTCTTCTGTTCGTGGGTTGACAATCGCAATGCCGGTCGCGGATTTGACGTCTTTCTTAATTACGATCAGTATACCGCCACCGATGTAGGTGATATCAATGTTTCACTGCCGAAACAATTTGATCTCGAACAAAACTTCCCGAACCCGTTCAATCCTGAGACTGTCATTCGCTATGAGTTGCACAAAGCTCAGATAGTGACGCTGGTCATTTACAATGCGCTTGGACAACGGGTACGCACTCTTGTCGATGACTACCAGACGGCGGGAAGTTACACGGTTACGTGGGACGGTACGTCGTCAACAGCGTCGCAGGTTTCCAGCGGCATCTACTTCTATCGTCTACAGGCTGGCGATTATTCCGAAACGCGCAAGATGACGTTGCTGAAGTAATCTGCGGAATACCGATCACAGTCCCGCAGCGCGGTGCGCCCTGATTGCCAGCAGATTGTAAAACATCATCACATTCACCAGTGTGATTACGATCTCCAGCGCGTTAATAAACAGGTAGATGGGAATCTTGACCCACAGCGATGGCGCGAGCAATGTGTCGACAAGTATCAGGGGCAAACTGATAACGAGCAGCGTCGCGAACAGAAAGAACTGCAGCGCGAACACTTGCCACCAGTGACCTCTCACCAACTCATAACTCTCGATCAAACTCGCGAAAATGCGCCGATCGGTCAGGGCAATCGCCTGCAGAGCACAGCAACCGAACACGTAGAACACAACTCCCGGGATAATCAGCGCCAGTAATCCGGTAAACACGACAATCCCCAGAACCAGCGCCGTGAAGACCGCTGTGGGAAACCTGACCATGGCGTTGAGGAAGACTTCATAGAAAGGTATGGGCGCACAGATGACGTGATGTCTCGCTGCGGTCATGACGTTCAATGTCGCAAAGATGCCGAGAAAACCGAAGAAAATCGCGGCGAGAATCATGTTGCCCATGCTGCCCAGATCGCCTTGCGGTTGATCGGGTGCGGGAAGAGCCAACATCTGTACGAGAACCAACGGTACCTGAATTGCCATGAAGATTGTCGCAAACTGCCGGACGCCGTTCTTTAACAACCGCATGGCATCTTCGATAATCAGCCCGAAATCAAACTTGGGACTAACGGTGGATGGATAGAAGATGCGCAGCGATGCTTGTGGTGGTGGGGAGAATTCTTCCATCAATGCTCATTGTTCCTTCTCAAGTTCATCGAGCAGTTCGACCGCTCGGCGCAAATGCGGAATTACGATAGACCCGCCCACGACCAGCGCCACGTTGAAAATCTCAAAGTACTCGGCGCGCGAAACGCCTTCTTTCTTGCACTGGATCAGATGATAGGCGATGCAGTCGTCACAGCGCAACACCATCGATGCCACCAGCCCCAGCATCTCTTTCGTGCGCGCGTCCAGAGCATCTGATTCATAAGTGCGCGTGTCGAGGGCGAAGAAGCGATTGATCTGTTGATGCCCCTCAGTCAGGATCTTCTCATTCATCTTTTCGCGATAAAGTCGAAACTGCTCCAATCGGTCGGACATAGCTACCTCCTGCAGTCCAATATAGATCACACGGGAAATAAGCCAATCACAAATCTGTTCTTGGAAATCGCAATAAACGGTACGGCGCCAGATCACCGGAGCGGATAAGGTACAAAGCATCAGGATTGCTCCTTACCGTATCTGCGCCGGTTCGGAACCTTGATGAATCCCACAAGTCCCGCCAGCATCGCGACAAGGAGCGAAGCAAGAGCCAGACGATAGTGAATCGTCGCTGTTAGATTCTCCGTAATGCTGACGCCGAGCGAAGATAAAGCTGAGAGCACCCCCCGGCCGAGTGGCATATCGTGCTTTCCGATCAGAGCAATCAATCCCCAAATCAGTGGGCCGACGGTCGCCGCCGATCTGCCTGACAAGGAATACAGGCCATAAAACTGCCCCAGTTTCTCCGCCGGCACAAGACTGTTTAGCAGCGGCCTCGCCGTTGTCCAGACTGCGCCAAGGAAGATACCGACTAAACCGCCAACAACATAGAGCGTAGACTTGTCCGAAACAACAACGCCGATAGCCAGCACCGATACCCAGCCAACCAGCGCAATGATCAGCGCATTTTTTGCCCTGATTCGATCAGCGAGATAGCCGAAGAGAAACGATCCGACAAAAGCAAAGGCGGTCGACGAGAGAAACAGAATTCGCTTGTCGGCTTCGGCGAAACCGACCACCGCTTCGGCATAAACAGCCATGAAAATAATCGTTGTTGCGATGGCATCCTCAACGAAAAAGTCGCTGATCAAAAATCGGAGCACACCCGGATAGTCACGCGTTTCTTTCAGTGTCAGACTCATCCTCTTGAAGTAGCTCTCTTCCGCTGTGGACGATGGCTGAGTGTGCTCTCGCTCTTTGATCCAGAAGAATGCGGGGAGCGCGAAGATCAGGAAGAAGATTGCGGTCGGAAGAAATGCATATTGGCGACCCGACATCGAGGAGAACAAGCTGCCGTCAACAAATGGCGCCACCAGCCATAGCCCGGCGATTGCGCCGATATATCCCAGCCCCACACCAATCCCTGATATTTTCCCGACGTTGCTCGAGTTCGAGACATCAGAAAGCAGCGCGTTGTAATAGGTGATTCCACCTTCATAGTAGTAATTTGCACAGGCAAAGCCAAGCAGCGCCAGTGCCGCCGTGACTGTAAGACTCAAATGCAGAATCGCTACCAACGACAGCAACACTGTGAACAGCACGCACATCAATGTGTACGACCGTAATCCCCGAATTTTGCCGGCAGTTTGATCGGCCTTGCGCCCCAAACCGGGCATTGTGCAGGCGACCACGATCATTGATGCGGAATAGGCTAGCGAGAACCAGATATCTTCGACGCCGAGCGTGATGATGATCCAAGGGGAGAAGAAAAAGGTCACGATGTTCATCGAGAAGATCGTGTTGGCGAAATCATACATCGCCCACGCAAACTGTGCCCGTCGCATTCCGCTTTCGATTTTCTGCATACGATTCTCTAACATTCGCGCGGCTCAGCCTGAATCGGCGGCATTAGCGAAGGAGGAACGTTACCCAGACCAAAACGCGGACAAAGGCGGGTGCACTTCATCACACAAGGCCTTCAGAATCCGAGCTTATCCGCAATCGACCTCATGCCATCAAGCGCCAGCGTCATGAACTCTTCAAGCGAAAGCCCAAGCTGATCACACTTGGCGATCGCGTCCCGACGTGCTCCTACGGCAAAGCGTTTATCCTTGAACCGTCTTAGGATCGACTTGACCTCCAACTGTTCCAGCTTCTTAGACGGGTGCATCAGCACTGCCGCCGTAATCAGGCCGGTTGTCGGGTCGGTAGCGTATATCGCCCAGTCCATCTGTGACTGACATCCGACGTGCTCCGCATGCGCCTGGATCGCGTGCACCATGTCGGCATCAATTTCGGGATAGGCGGTCAGCCATTCTTTTGTGAGGAACGTATGGCGCTCAGGTGTGTCAACGGTCTCGGCATAATCGAGATCATGCAACAGTCCGACCAATCCCCAGCGTTCGGGGTCTTCTCGGAAAAACGTTGCCAGCCGCCGCATTACCGCCTCAACACCGATAATGTGCTTGATCAGATTGTCCTGTGTAATCTTCTCGCAAACGAGCTGATAAGCTGCATCTCGATCCATAGTCACCTCAGAGGTTAATCCACAAACGCCCAGTTGAAGCCCCACCAAATCGCGCGTCCCGGTTGGCGATACCCGTTAGAGTAGTAATTGGCATTGAGCAGATTCGTGTAATTGTAAAAGAAGTGAAAACTCTTCAAGTCAAAACTGAAATAGGCTTCCGCAAGCATTCGCGCGTCATCACTGCCACTACCGAAATACTGTGCGGACGCTGAACGAAAGCGCCCACCAACAGCGGCGTTGAGCATGATCTTCAGCTTGCGCACCGGGAAACGTATGCCCGCGTAACCCGACGCCTGATGCTGCGGGCCTTCAGTGAGATTGATGCCGTCGTGATAGACATTCCGAAACGCATACGACGCCCGCCCGTAAAAACCCTTCGGCAGTGTCAGCCGTGCGGTCAGCGTGGCAAAGAAGAGATTGCGATCAACAGCAACGGCGCGATAGTTGCCGTTGGCATAAGTCTCATAATCAACTTGCCACTGGGGCAGACTGTGAAAATTGGCATAGCCAACGCGCGCTTGGGCTGCGACAAGACGGCTGAGAGAACCACGCAAGAGAATCTCGACACTGTTGGAATACCCCGATTCGAGTTGCTCGTTCCCGCTGATTCTGTAATCAACGCTGGTATCGAACAGCGCGCCGGATGCCGGTCGCAAATAGAGCATTTCTGGTTGTGGCATGAACATCCCTCGTGAAGCGATTGCTGCCACTGACCGCAGCGAATCAATTCGGTATTCCAAGCTCAGCGTGGCGACCGGTTTGATTCGCAGATCGTTAGAACCACGTAAAGAAAAATTGCCGTAGGCGTTGATTCTGTCCGTCAAGGTCAAGAGATCGGAGGCGCCGATGTTGTAGTAGAGTATGTTATGCACCTTCTGATTCTCCGCATAGCGCAAATAGCGCAGGTCTCCACTCAACTCCAAATTGTTTGGTGTGCCATCAGTCTGCTGCGCGAGGTGAAGATCAGCGATCTGAAACCGCTGATGTGACTGAAGTCCTTCGTATGTAATCCTCTGATCGTCGTTGCGATAGACCAACGATACGCGGTAATTGACTTTCTCATTCTCGCAGTAGGCAATCTGCCCGCTAACAGCCGAGTAGTTGTCGGACAGATCTCCGGAATAGAAAGCTGTTCGCGGATGGAAGAGCTTGTCTCCGATTATTCGGTTGATTGACACACCGACCGTGGTCGCCAGATTGCGCGCAATCACTGGTCGACTTACCAAACGCAGCCGATTGAGTTTGCTGCCGGAATACGAGTAGGCACGATTTTTTCTAATGAACGTGCCATCGGCGTTTATGATTCCCGCGGCTCCAAAATGATTCTCGAAAGTGAACGACGTATTCGCGAACCCGCCGGTGCCGTGGGTCACGAATATTTCGCTCTGCGAGGTGTCGTCGTCGGGAAGTTGCAACTGCTGATACACGACAAACGGTCTGCCAAACGGCGATCCTACTCCCGCCAGCGTCGGGGACAGCAGATGATAGCCGTCCGCCGGTTCCATGCGAGTGTACTCTTCTGATCCCGGCAGCGGAACGGGATTAGCGAATGATTCATCGCCTGTCAATGGATCGACGCGCGATAAGGCAGATGGGCTCAGCCCGGAAGGATAGACACTTTCGAACTCGCCCCATTGTGATGAAGACACTCGAAAGAGCAAGGGATCATAATCGAATCGGGAGGATGCTTGTGGCAAATCGAAGTCGACGGTGGCATCTCCCTGCGATCCGAACAGAAGCGTCAGGAGACTGTCGAAGTGAGGAGTCAATTTCTTGAACGGTTTGGGTGCTTTCAGGAGGGGCGCAGGTGTTGAAACAGAGTCCGCCTTCGTAGTTGAATCGACTGACATGGCCCGCGTCGAATCGGCTTTCGGTATGATCTCGGGGGGCGAAACGCGCGTTGAGTCTGCCGCCAATAGGACAACTGACAGGCAGCAAACCCAGACCCAAACATGAACAAGCCACTTCAACCGATCAGACTCCCGAGTTTCATAACACCGGCGACAGGTCTTTTCTGTCCAACATCGCCGGTACTAACTCAGGCGGAAGATACCGACTTTTTTCAATTTAGCAAGCAGCGGAAAGAGCAGCACAAAGAAGAGGATATTTGACACGATAGTGATCAACGCAAATCCCCCCGACATCGCCAACCGCGCCCAAAACGGTCCGAACAACCACGCATCGGCTACGGATACAGGTGCCTGATAGATCAGCGCCGTCAATAGACCCAGTAGCGATAACGGCGCGGCACCGGTGCGATAGTCATCGTAGCCAAGCCGGTTTGCGAACAGCCCACCGAGTGCCCCGATGGTCAAGTAGCCCAACACTTGTGCCGCAAGGATCGGCAGCATGGCCAGACCATAGGGGTTGAACAATGATATCAGCAAGGCACTCATTATGCCCGTGAGCGCGCCGCCGGTTACGCCAATGTAATAACCGGCATAGAAGACGAGGAGAATAGAGAGGGTGGCGTTCGGAATCGACATCAGCACAAACGAGCCGACGTATGCCAGAGCCGAAAAAACTCCAACCGCCGCGACTCGTTTTGCACTCAACGGATCACCAGCACCTTGAACGTCTTGCTGGTGGAACCGATCTCGGCTCTGATGACATACACGCCCGAAGCGACGGTTTCACCACTCTCGTTCCTGCCCTTCCAATACAAGTGCTTTTCATCGTTCTTGATGATGCTACCCGACGCGGAGAATATTTTCTCACCGCCGACAGTGAAGACCTTGATTCCGATAGCGGCATTCTCAGTCGCATTGAAAGTTACACGCAGCGAATCGTTCTGGTCTTGCGGATCAGAGAGCAGGATCTTCGAGGGACCATACGTTATCTGATTCTCTGTCACAACTATCGAGGTATCGTCAACGGAGAAGTGATAGCTATTATTGAGACGAGTGAAGGACGGGTTGACCAGTGTCGGCATCATAATGATGTCGCTGTATGCCTCGAAGTTTTTCACTTCGAACGTGTCCTTGTTGACGTGGAGTTCATCGTCTCTCCAGATCGAAGCGGACGGATTGTCCTGGTCAAATGCCATCACGCTAATGCGCCAGCCATGGGAATTCTGAGTGTCAGCAGAGTCAACAAACCCAAACGTCAACACCGAGTCGAGAGAAGCCGTCTTGAAATCGAGGTAGTTGATGCCAAACCCATCAGGGAAGAAGAGGTAACCACCGGTTGAATCCGGTTTGATCGGATAGCTGCCGTATATGCGAATGTACGGATACATTTCTCCCGCTAATTCGAACTGAGTCCGAATCGTGTCGTAGTCGGCTGCCTCCTCGAAGAACTGCCCCGGCCGAGCGCGCTTACCCGTGAAATATAGCCACCGACCATACTCCGTCCAGGCGTGGGGCAAGTCGACTTGTCCACCGGTCACGTCATTCAGCGCGGCTTGAATTGCGCTCTCGAGAAAGTTCGGCCCGGACACCTCGCCGCAATACTCCCAGGCTTTCTTGATAATCTCCTTACCGAATCGTTGCGACAAATACATCGGAAAAACGCCGGCGCCATAACAGTAAAGCGTTGACCAGTCGCCCCGCGGTGAAGTGGCAAATGTGCGTAGTGAATGATGCACATAGGGGAAGTAATATGGAAGATATCCGTAGTAGTCATTGACGTTGTCGTAGGTCTCTTCTTCCATCCAAACCGCGGACATTTCCATCCAATACGGATTCTGTTTCGAGCAATTCGCATTAGTGCATGCTTCTCTTGCATCATACCAAAACTGAATCGCATGGAAGAACTCGTGCGCTATCGTCACCTGCAGCGCCTCAATTGGCCGGTCTCGATAACCTTGGAGCTGCTCGTAATGAGTGAACAGCTGCATCCATGACGTAGCTTGTATTCGGGAGCCATTGGTGATAAAAGGTTCCGGCCACGTTGCACCGTAGATGTCTGCAATCGGGGCCGTGACGTATATGTCGTAGAGTGGACCCTGGCCCCAGTAATAATCGCCGTCGTTAAGTGGTTCGTGATAACCGAGCTGATCTATGTGATGCGCCCAGACTGAGTCGGCGATGCGTGCGACGATCTCGACGTAGTCTGGCACTCCGTCAGCGTTATGATCTCCGTAATTCGTGTCAATCTGATGAACACTGCCGGCACTATCGGTGTAATGGATCCGAAAATGGCCTCCGGGTGAGTCAAAGTACTTCGGTATGTCCTTGGCGTACCAGCGGCTCACGCTATCTGCAAAACCAAGCGCTTGTCGATACTGCCACGGCAAGGCCATCGCCTGCAAGATGTAGGGAGTACCGCACTTGATAATCGGTAGACTGTCGCCTGCAGATACACTCGGGTTGTTCAGACGATCAAAGAACGGCTTGATGCTTTGATACGCGTCCGCCATCTCGTCAGCAATGCAGACAGCCGGCAACAACACTACTGCGAGCGATGCGGCGGCCAAAACGATGCTTCGGAAAGTCACGGCAACTCCTTTCGGTTCATTGTCATTTATTAAGGCGCCTATCGTAGTTCATGGAATCTGGCTAATTCTTCATCAAAGTCCCATCAGTGATCACGTTATCAACCTTTACAGTGTCTGCGGCTCTTGCCTTGTCGAGCTCTGCCTTCGTCAGGAGCTCAGGTGTCCCACCAACGTAAAGGTAGTAGGTCTGTGCTTTAGACAAAACTTCCCATAGCCACGGATACCCGTTGACGCCCTGATGAAGCCGGATGCTTTGTACAGGCCCGATTTCCGGATGGTGATCAGCGAGGTATTCACCGACCTTGGCCTTATCGTAGAGGGACGGGTTGAAAGTGCCTTCTGCTTTTCCGCTCCGGTGGAAGAAACAGCAACCCATTAGTGGAACGCGGAAGTGTTTGCCTTCAACGAGGATCGTCGCGGATCCGTAAGAAGACTTGTAATCTGGCGTGAGAAAGTACACCTCGTACCAATCCCCCGGAATAGGTCCAAGTACGTACGTAGTACAATCTCCTCTCCTACCTTCTGCAGCCCAAATTGCTCTTGCTGCTTGGTCAACGGTGGGAAACTGTTGGGATGGCTCTGCCCCCTTTTGTACAACACGGAAGTGTTCGCCTTCGGCGACGATTATTCCTTCGAGCCCATGTCGGAACTTGTAGTCTGGAGTAAAAAAACTCACCCGATAGAAATTCTTCGGATTTCCCGGAATCGGCCCGTCCACGTAAGTACTACATGTTCCTTTCCCTCCCCCTGCTGACCAGATTGCTTTTGCTGCCTCGTCAACGGAAGAGTAATCATTCGATGCCTGAATTCCGGTGGCACCCATAAGGAGCAGTACGGCCATTGTTAGTACAAAAACCTTCATTTGTTCTCCTTGATGATGTAATTGTAGACGTTCTTGAATGTGAAGAGTTTCCAATTCCCCTTGGCACTCTTCGTCGTGAAAACATTCCACAACTCCCTTCCGCTAATTGTCATTTATTGCGGGACTCGATATAGTCTTTCATTCGTGCCAGCACCCCATAGGGTACACGCTGGTTTCCCATTTCCGATCGCGGGTCGTTGCGGCCATGCCAGTCGGACCCACCTGAAATCAGCAGACTGTTACGGGCGGCTATCTCTTTGTAGTGACGTACTTGGGCCGGTGTGTGTTTAGAATGATATACTTCAAGACCATCCATCCCAACGCCCTTCATAAAAGCAATCGCATCATCGCGGCGAGTTGAGCCCGGGTGCGCCATCACGCTGATGCCACCGGCCTGATGCACTAGCTCAATGGCCTCCGCCGGTTCAAAATGGGTTTTGGGGACGTAGGCCGGTGCGTGGTAGCCGAGATAACGGCTGAACGCCTCGTCGAAAGTGTGCACATACTCTTCTTTCAGAAGCGCATCGGCAACGTGGACTCTGCCGAGCGTGGCGTCTTTCGCCATGCGCTGGACCGTTTCCATTTTTAGATCGATTCCCAACTCGTTTAGCTTCTCTACGATCAGGATTCCGCGCTTGAGCCGCTCCAGTTGATAGAACTTGACCTTGTCGGCCAATGGCGCGTAAGCAGGATCAATGAAGTAGGCGAGCAAATGAATATCGGCGCCCTGATAGTGACACGACAGTTCCACGCCGGTGATCAGTTCGATACCTTCGGCATACTTCCGCGCTTCGTCAATCGCAGACAGACTGTCATGGTCGGTGATCGACAGAGCCGACAGCCCTAATTGGTGGGCACGCTGCACCGTTTCTTCCGGTGAACATGATCCATCCGAACAGCGTGTGTGTAGATGTAGGTCTATTAATCTTTCCGGCATCCAATCTTCTCAATTACGATTTCGCGTGCCATCTTTGCTTTGTCCTCAGCTTGCGCCAGAATCTGCCGAGCTTCTTTATCGATTGTTTCGGCAATGGCCTTGTCTTCAATACCGGGCAGGTTAATCTGCACGTTGTAGAACGCCCCTTCAACCGCGGTGCGTGCCAAAAGTGAACCGACTCCGGCGTCACTCACCGAATTGACGTTGCCGATTCCTGCAATCTGAATCGCCAGGTCAAGCGCCTGCAACGACTTGTTCATGACCTCCAGAGGCGTACGCGTCGCCGTGATCGTCGCCTTCTGGATCGCCTCATGCCGCTGCTTTTGTTGTTCATCGGTTTCTTTCGGGAGTTTCATCGCCGCCATCACAGCATCAAACGCTGATGCGTCGCGCTGCACCAACTCATATAGCTCATCTTTCAGCTTTTCGGTCTGACTCAGAATCGCTGTCACCTCATCCTGCACTTCGGCGTATTTTTTTTTGCCGAGCGTCAATCGGCACACCATTGAAGCCAATGCCGCCGCGAGTGAGCCTGCCGCTGCCGAGACCGAGCCGCCGCCGGGAGCGGGCGAAGAGGATGCCACACTCTCGACGAATGTCGACAGCCCCTGACGCGTGCCCTGGCCTTCCGTAGCCTGATTCAAACGCTCCTCAAGAATCTGTTCTTTGCTGAAGTTCTCCAGCATCAGATACCACCGCGCGGAATTGATGATCGCCTCACTCGGCACCAGTCCGACGATCTCGGTCGAAGTCACCATTGTACCCCAGCGCGCCGCCTCCGATTTGATTGTCTCCAGCACGCGGTAGAGCGGTGTCTGTAGGTAGTTGGTCATGTTAATCGAGACCTGCACGCAATTACGGTCGGCTATCTCGAATCCCAGCGCTCGGCAGAAAGCAAAGCCGCCGGTATTTGATCTAATCGCTTTGGCAATCCGCTTGGCGATATCCACATTATTCGTCGCGAGATAAGCGTTGAACGCGATAAGGGGGAAGCGCACGCCGATCGCGATCGCGCCCGCTTGTTCGTGCATCTTGCGCGGGCCATAATCCGGCGCCAGTTCCGACTCGGTTGCGATCTTTGCTTTGATCCCCTCATACTCGCCATGTTTATTGCGGATGTTGGGCAAGCTCTGTCGTTCCGGTCGCGTTGCCGCCTGATCGTACAGATATACCGGAATTTCCAACTCTCTGCCGACCTGTTCGCCAAGCGCTTTGGCCAACTCGATGCACTCCTCGGTAGTCATCTCACTGATCGGAACAAATGGGCAAACATCGGTGGCGCCCATGCGCGGATGTTCTCCCTTGTGCGTCCGCAGGTCTATAACCTCCGCCGCCTTCTTGATTCCAAGGAACATCGCCTTCTTCATGGCGTTCGGTTCACCCGCCACAGTGACTACGGCGCGGTTATGATCTTTGTCCATTTCGGAATCGAGCAACACGACTCCGGGGACTGACGTGATAGTATCGGTAATACTCTTGATGATTTCCGGCCGCCTGCCTTCAGAAAAGTTCGGAACACATTCAACAACCTTCGCCATTTCAATACCTCGGTGACATTGTCAACGCAGCTTGAGTCGGTCGCGCACGACCGCCCAGATTAACGGTAACATGATTTCATGATGCCCGGCAAAATCGTAAGCCGTAGCCCCCAGCAAACGCGGGCGCTTGACAAAATTGTTGTGCGGTCGATAAAGACTGATCATATCAAAGTTAGCTGCCGTAAATTTCGTGAACTTGTGATCCAGATTCCGCGCAATCGCTATCGCCTTCAGAAAAACTTCCGGCAGAATCACCGCCGAGCCAAAATTGAGGGCGACGCCGCCGTTTTTCAAGTGCCGGATGCTTTCGCAGAATATCCGAAAGTCGATCTGCGACGCGGCGCCGGCCTTGGCGCCGTCATAGCCGCTATGGGCGCTGACAACATCGGTGCCGATTGCCACGTGCACCGTCGCAGGTATCTGCAATCGTTGCGCTGTGGCAAAGACCGACGCGCTGCGGTATTTTGCCTTGAAGCCGTTTATGACCATTCCCGCCGCTTCGCCAAGACCGATCTGGCGCTCGGCTGCCAGAGAGAGAATGCCGGCATACAACTCGCCCGTTTCGCGAGTCATGCCAAATTGCCCGTCCGTGATCGCCGCTTCCACGTCCTCCGATGTCGAGCCGAAAAACGCCAATTCCAGATCGTGAATCAGCCCGGCATTATTGGTCGAGATCTGCTGAGCGAATCCCTTCTGCATGATCTCGCACAATATGGGCGCCAATCCCACTTTTACCACATGCGCGCCGAACATCCACAGAATCGGTTTGTCGCTGTGCTTCGCGGCGATAATGGCCGCTGTGAGCGCCTTCAGATCGCGCGCCTTGAGAATATCGGGCAGGGAATCGATGAACGCGGCCACCCCCTTGCTCTCAAGACCAACCGCCAACTGCGAGCGATTGACTTTCGCTTTGCGGCTGCGGATGCTATTGACCTTTATCTTGCTGAAATCGATCTGTTTCATACTACCAGTCCAGATTCCCCAGTCTGTATTCCTCCAACTCGGCAAAAATCGAACCGACCAACACCTTGCTCTTCATCAGCACCGGCATGCGCAGTCGATCATCGGTAAGCCATACCTTAATGGCGCCTTCCTGCTTGAACACACCGGCGGCAACCAGCATCGGTTCCACAACTAAGCATTTGAACACACCGGCAGGCACTTCCACCGTTTCTCTTGCAAGAACCCGCACCTCGATCATCTGGCTCGTATCCCCCGAAATCGCGGGTACTCGAATGCTGGTACCGACCTTCAACGGCTGCGTACGCGCATAGTACAGAACCGAAAGCTCATCGTTGGCGAAGGGAAGAAGCGCCACTGTGTCGGGTTTGTCGTTACCTTTGCGAAAAAAAGCGCGCCGAGTGGCGTGATCAAGAATAATCTCACGCGACGAGTGATAAGAGCCTTCGTGCAGCGCCTTGATGAAGTAGCGTGAAAACAGTCCGTCCACATCAAGTTGACTGAGAATCGTGTCACGTACTTTGTAGAAAGAATCAAAAAAGCCGTTGGAGGAAGTGTGCGAACTGATCTTGTAACAGAGATGGTTGTCGTAACTGCTCGTGTCAACCACTTCCAACCACGCCGTTCCCGCCGTGATCGGACCGTATCCCACCGAGAACTTCAGCCTTTCACCAAGCCCAAACGCATCGTTTGTGATTCGGCGTGTCAGACTGTCTGTCGGCAGGGCAGGGGGATTCGGCGCCGTGTCCGACCCGCCTTGGGCGGCATCACCGATCACCAATGTTGACCCCACCACAAAAATGGCAAGCAACGTGCGGCTGACAATGCTACGACTACTGATGACAGATCCTCCGCAGGATTTCCGGAAGTGCGCGCTCAACTTCTCGTTCAATCTCTAAGAAGGTAACCTCGTACTCCTCGGGTGTCCCACCAAGAGGATCATCAACAGAGTGTTCCTTGTCGGCGAGTTCTTGCAGCGGGAATCCCTTCAACATAAACAGCTTCTTGTCAGCGCCCGGGAAGTTGCGCATAAACTCGTAATGGTTGTCTGCCAAGGCGAAGACCAGATCGACTTCCTTGAATAGCTTGCCGTTTAGCCGTCGCGAATGGTGCTCCGAAATGTCGACCCCGTGTTTCTGGGCCGTGCTCACCCCGGCAGGTGTCGCGGGATAACCATCCAGAGTGCCGATTCCGGCTGATAACACCTGCACATCCTGGTGGCCGGCGTCAGTCAGCTTTTTCTTCAGAATTCCCTCTGCCATTGGCGAACGGCAGGTATTGCCCGTGCAAACGTACACTATCTTATACATCTAATTCCCATCTTCTGACCATACTGTTTTCAGAATCTCCTCGAACATGACTGCACCGGCTCTCAGCAGTATCGGTTTACTCCCCGTCAGATCGATCACGGTCGAGGCCTGCTGAACTGCCGGCTTTTGCCTGTATAGAATCAACGGCACGACATCGCCGAACTGGTCAAGTAGTGCTGACAGGCTCAGGCAGTCGGGAAATCCCGACCTGTTGGCTGATGTTGCCAGTAACGGCTTACCCACGCCTGACGCCAGTGCACCTATAAATGGCTCTGAGCTGACCCTGATTCCGATCTTGCCGTCTTCACCCACGACGCCCGGCCAAAACTTCCGTTTGCTCCTGACCACAATCGTCAGCGGTCCCGGCAGGAATTCGCGAACTATGCGTTCGGCGTATTCGTGCTCGATTTGCGCATACTCCGCAATCGCATCAGTTGAGGGCACGAAAACCGCAGACGGCTTCTCGCTCCCTCTTCCCTTTATCTTGTAAACGGTCTCAACAGCACCTTTGTTCTCGGCGTCGCAGGTCAAACCGAAAATTGTCTCGGTTGGTATTACAATGGCCTCACCAAGGGCGACAAAGCCGATCGCGGTTTCAAGGCTCCCTTCCTCCTCCACGCAACGTATTAGTGCTGTCATTGTTGTATGAAAATCGTTCCCGACCCTGCTACAGGTACTGTTCAAACTTCTCGCCCTCTTTGAGACGCGCCAGCAGCGATTTGATATCACTGACTTTCGTCTTGTGCGCCACCAGAACCACCCGGTCGGTCCTGACAATCACCAGATCCGAAATGCCGAGTGTGGCGATAATCCCTTCACCGGCGTTCACCGCCGTAATCTCATACGAGTCGTGCAGAACCGTCTCGCCTATCGTCACATTGTTGTCCTTGTCCTTTGCATTGATCCGCTCCAGCGCCAGCCAACTGCCAATGTCATCCCAAATCAAATCACCCTTGATCACGAGAACATTAGCGGCAGCTTCCAGAATCGCCACATCGACGGAGATGCTTTCCGCCTCTTCGAATAACTTCAACCGGGCATCCATCTCTTCCGGTGTGCTGATCTTGGTCTGGTACTCCATCAATTGGGCATACATCTGCGGTCGACACTGCGACACTGCTTTCATAAACGATTTTGCCGTCCAGATAAACATTCCGGAATTCCACAGATGCGAGCGGCCGACATAGTATTGTTGCGCCAGCGGACGGCTTGGTTTCTCCTTGAACTGCTTCACCACGAAAGTGGAAATGCCGTCAAACGTGTCATAAATCTCGCCTTGCTCAATATATCCATAGCCGGTTTCCGGACGCGTCGGGTTGATGCCGATTGTAATCAGCACATCATCACGCTCTGCGATGGTGGCTCCGCATTTGAGCAACTCCAGCAGGCGTTCCTTGGGCTGGATAAAATGGTCGGCTGACAGCACAACCATCGTGGCATTCGGATCGGATTTCAGCAAGTGCGTGGCTGCGAATGCGACAGCCAGACAGGTGTTCTTCCCGAATGGCTCGGCAAGAATGTTTTCTTCCTTAAGAAAGGGGATATGCTCGAGTATTTGGCCTTTAATGCCTTCGCCGGTCACGATGAGTGTCTGCTTGAGCGAAACCAGATCGGCTACGCGTTCGATCGTGTCCTGCAGCATCGAGTGATCAGAGTAGACATGCAGCAACTGCTTCGGTTTCTCTTTCGTTGAAAAGGGCCAGAAACGTTCGCCCTTTCCTCCCGCGATAATTACAGTGTATATCATGTGCTTCCCTTCTTCTTCAGCAAATAAATGTGCTGATTTTTTACCGGTCTGTCAAGACTCAAGCTTACCATCCTGCGTTTAATTGCGTCCTCAGGATTCACCTCACCTCTGTAGGGGCCGTTGAAGAATCCATTTGAGAGTGTCGGCAGGAATTCTGAGGTTGTCCCACAAGTTCCTTTCCCTCACCCCTACACCCCTCTCCCAGTGGGAGAGGGGAAAGGGGGTGAGGGTGTAAGGTATTGCGACGCCACGATCTCGCTCAGCATTCTCGACCATTGCGATCACTGTTCACAGCTGTATCCCAACTCGTTGGACAACCTCTCCTCTTCAGATACACTTGTATTACGCTCGCCAAGGCGACGCCACGCCGAAAAACGCACCCGACATGATAAACGGGTCAGCGACGTCGTAGTTGCGCAGCCGCGACCTCACCTCGTCAAGCCGGGTACGAGTAGAACCATGACGTCCTGCAGGAAGTGGGCGATTATCAACGGATAGAGTGAGCCGGTGTAGAGATACAGCCCGGCAAACATCAAACCATAAGCGGCAACAATCGCCAGTCCGCCAAACCCTTGGTAGAGATGGCCGCTGGCGAAGGCAATCGTCGCCGCCAGCACGCCAACCCAAACCCTACCCCCCGACAGACGGGTTATGCGAGTGAGAATGTATCCCCGGAACGTCACCTCTTCGCTTACTGCGACTATCGCACAGAGAATCACCCATATCCAGCGCGCGAATGATGTCTGGGGGATCATACCGGTGATTTCGTTGAAGCTTCCCGAAGACTGCGCGAAAAGCGCAAGCTGCAACACCGAGAGGATCAGATTGGCGGCTATCACAAAGGCCACGGCCTGTAGTATTGTCCAGCGGCTGAATCCGCGCATACCGATGTCGGCCAGGTTGACCCTCTCTGATCTCAGTGCGACAAACACCAACAGCAATGTGATTAGTTGCACAATCATCGTCGGGTAGTAAACTTCATTAACCGGGTTAGCTACTTCCTTGAGCATGTCTAACTGTGAGCCAAGAAAAACGAACGACGACAAAGGCCACAGTACGGCCAGCAGCAACAGGGTCAAGTAACTGACGGCGGTAAGCTTGAATCCTTCGGGCGGTTGGTGCATCGGCCCCATGATACTCCAAGCTCATGCGATTCACAATGCGATTGTCACCTGATTTACCTCGGCCGATCGGCGGCGTTTTATGTCTGCCGAAAGGAGACCGACAGATGACTATCCGGATGTTTGACTGGATCTATCTCACGCACAAAACCCCTCTCTGGCAGGACGAGATGACGGCAGAAGGGCAAGTTCGCCGGCAGGAATTGGCAAGCAAGATCAGGGAGGCTCTTGACGAACTGACAGCCGTGGAGCGGGTGGCAATCGAGCGTCATGATTTCGAGGGTCTGTCGCTTGTGAGCATTGCCACTGAACTGAGATGCCCCTGTTCAAGAGTGCGGGTCGCTCGTCGTCGAGCGCTGCGACGGCTGCGCAAAGTGCTTGCCCCATTTGTTCAAGAACGTTTCGGCGTCTCTCTACCTTCACCCGATTGCCCGATATGCGCAAGCCCGTTTCGTCGCGACGCCGAGAGGATCATCGCTGCTCGCAAGCAGGAGGAACCATATTCCAAAGTGATTTCCCGGCTACGACAGGATTTCAAGATCGCCATCATATCACCGAAGACGATCATTGGCCATATGAAATATCATTGTTGAATGAAGGAGGAGTTATGTCAAGCCATTCTAACCAAAGCAAACACGACCGCTCATTGAACATCCAAGTATCCTGGGAATTGAAGCAGGCTCTCGAAGAACTGGCACAACGGTATGACCGCACCTTGGCGACGGTTGTACGCTCTCTCTTGCGCATTGGCATTCCAGTCCTGCATGGGATTTGGGAAGCGGAAGCAAAGATGCTGGACGACCCCTCAGGGCTGTTTCGTAGAGGTTCGCTGCGACAGGAAGATGATTAGTCCGTAGTCGTGCAGGGGGTAGCTCCCTGCCGGTACAGATAGTTGAGCAGCACGACAACATCGACAAGATTCACATCGCCATCACAGTTGAGGTCAGCCTGCAACAGGTCGACGGGAGTTGCGCCATTCTTGTATAGGTATCTAAGCAGATAAAGCAAATCCCCAAGTGTGATCTGCGGCTGGTTATCGATGTCCCCATGAATCAGTCTGACGGTGAGTGGGCTGAAGACTGACAGATCGTGGGTCGGTTGGTCGGAGTCCGATACTCGCAAAAAGATGCTATAGACGCCCGGCTCAGATGGAGTCCCGGACAGAAGACCGCTGGCGGAAACGGACAACCCAATTGGGAGCGACACATCCACTGCACTCCAAGTATAGGGCGCTTTGCCACCGGCAGCCAGCAGTTGCTGTCTGTATGGTTGACTGACGAATGCATCGGGCAGACCGTCGTTGACAATCCGAAAGCCATACTCAACCTGCTTAGCGCTGTTCAGAATCCAATTGTCGGGATCAATCACACAACTATCGGGAATGTCGGCAAACCGCAGAATATAGTTCTGAACAACGAGGGTGTCTATCAAACGCACGGTTACGGTTGTCTCAGGGAAGAAGAAACGCACGTCGACGTCCGTCTGAAATGGCTTGTATCCCTGCTGCACCTGATTGAGAAACAGATAGGTAACAACTCCGGAGTCGGTCGCCTCCGGAAAGAAGGCATATTCATAATCCGGCCGCCCGCCTTCATAAATCCATTGGTGGAAAAACGCGCCCAGATTCCGCCCCGTCTCTTCCTCGGCGATCTGCTGCAAATCCGCAGTCAACGCGGTGCCATATTGACGTGGCGCTGAACCGTATTTGCGCAGGATGCGGAAGAATGCGGAATCGCCGACCGTGTAACGCAACATGTGCAGCACCCACGCCCCCTTGCGGTACTCTTTCCAGTCGAAGATCTTGTCGACCGAAGTCGTATCATCGACGTAAAGTACATCCCTACCGCCGGACGTGTTCCAAGTCCCTTCGAACGAGTTCATTTCGCTGTGATAGGCGGCGCTGCCACCTTTGTGCTCAGACCAGATCGCCTCACCATAGCTGGCAAAGCCCTCATTTAACCAGATTTCATGCCACGATCCGCAAGTCACCATGTCGCCCCACCACTGATGTGCCAATTCATGGGCGATGACCCATTCACTGAAACCGCCGAGGGAGGTGCAGGTCTGGTGCTCCATGCCACCATTCCAGCCAAACTGGGCGTGACCATATTTCTCCCTGATAAACGGATAGATGCCGAAGATGTCAGAGAACGCTGTGAGCATCTCGCGCACCAACGCGTTGTTGGCGCGGATCCAGTCATCCGGTTTGCCGTAGTGGAAAAAGTCGATTGGCATTGTGTGACCCTGATACATCAACGTGTCGGAGTAAACGTAGTAGTCCGCAATCGCCAAGCTGACAAGATAGGTTGCGATCGGATAAGATTCATGCCAATGCGTAGTCTTGGTACCATCCCCATTATCGATAATCGACACCAGAGAACCGTTGGACGCTACCACCAGATCGTCATCAATTGTCACATAGATATCTACCGAATCGGCCTTGTCTGTTGGATGATCCTTGCAGGGCCACCATGTACGCGCAAAGAAAGGCTCCGAGAGAGTAGCCACCATTGGCTTGTTATTGAAGCTGCCGAAGCTGAAGGAACCATATCCAGATCCTTGAGGATGACCCTGATAGAAGATCGTCACGGCAAACTCGGAAGTGCCGCCCCCGGCAGGTAGGGGAATCGAGATCAAGTCAGCAACGCGTTGGAAGCTCAGAGAGGACGTACCGGTCTTGACGGAATCTACCGCCAAACTGCTCGATAGGTCAAACTGGACGGTGTCCAAGGTACCTTCTATTGGTCTGCCCTGTACGGTCACCTCGCCGGTTATCCATCCGCCATGAAGACCCGCCGGATCAATAGAGAGCCGAATGCCGTAGTAGGTGACGTCGAACCGCTGTTGGATCGCCGTCATTTTGTTTTCCGCCAGAGACTGATATGCCTGTCGCAGTTTCAGCAGATGAGATTTCCAAAATGCCTCATCAGCGACAGCCGAAGGCGACGGGCGAGAAGGATCGTCGGCGCCGAAAACTGTGTGCGATAATGCGCTCGCGATGATTATGGTCAGAAGCAAAACTCGTCTTGACATATCAAACACCTGCGCCAATGGTTCTTCGTCAATATGATCTCAGGTTTCGTCATGCCACTTCACTTCAGGACGAAACAGCATCCAAGATACGTTCTACTTCAATGACGCGCAATTGTTTGATTTGTCAAATACCTCTGCCGAATTGCCATCGCCCAAAGATTGTCCCCAAACAAAATGCCGTGCCGATTCTCCCAATCGGCACGGCGTGAAATCACGGTATGTATGGAACCTTAGGTTGTTACTATTTTTTGGCCTGCGCAGTTCGGCGGTGCGCCACCAGAGAAGATGCGGGCAATCAAGAATACCACATCAGAAACATCCACGCTGCCATCGCCATTGGCGTCTCCCATGCCCCTAAAATAGCCACACTTAGCCGGGGCATTGCCTCCCGAGAAGATGAACGCAATCAAGAACACCGCGTCGGAAATGTCAACCGAGCCGTCGTTATTGGCATCACCGCATCCGGTGCAAACGCTCGCGGCGATGAATGCCTTCGCCTGATCGACCGCCGTGTTGAGGCCGTCGAGTCCAGCCATGCGGAAGCCGTTGTCCTGGGCGAGCTTGGCCGCCAGCACAACGTCGAATCTGAGGCGACTGCTCGAAGTCACGGTGTAGTTCTTCGCGATAACCATCACAATGTTCTGATCCTTGGCCGAGTCGAGCTTGTAGGAAGTGTAAGAATTGTTCGTCAACTCCATGTACTTCCACATGGAGTCAACGACGTATCCACCCTTGGGGTAGACTTGCTCGGCGTTGCCCCATACAAAGCCGCCGGCGATCGGTACAGGGATTTTAACATGCGGAAGCGCCGTAGACAGGGTGTCTGGTCGATACGCAGCCAACGCACCGAATCCATTCGCATAGTCAGGAGGTTCCGAAAGGGTGTCCTCACCCTGCAGATAGGCCATCTGTCTGGTCGGATCGGTACCGGCGAAGTTGCCGCCACTGGCCGGGACATCCCAATCGGCAGCGAAGGCGATGTCAAGACTGGCAATGTTGCTGGTCCACTTCGTGCCCTTGTAGAGTTCGAAGTGCCCGACGTAGAAATCGGCTGAATCGACGAACTTGGGCGCATACCAATTGACGCTAAATCCGAGCGTCGAGTCACGGTTCGTGCCTTTTCCAGAGGCGATGCGATAAGTCATAGGGATAGGGGGGGCGGGATAGGGGCCACTCGGAACCATGGCCGTCGAGTCAATGGTGGTGTTACTCAAAGCATACAACCTACCGAAGTTGTTAGACTCAGTGGGCGAGCTCGAACCACTCCTGTATATGACCCAGCTAAGATTGTCCTTCGAATTGCCCATGATCAGAGAAGCATCGAAAAGAAAGGCTTTGGTATCGGTCATCTGCGCAAAGTAGCTGAAGGACTTACCCGAAACGTTATCAGCCGCTTCACCAGCCTGATTCACATTCAACCGGTTGCTGGCAGTGCGGAGAGGCACGTCCTGGGGGAGGAACCAACTATTAAACACATAGAATTCAACCGGTACCAGAGTTGTCTTGGCCCCACCATCGTAGGTGAATGTAATGCTGCCTTTGAAGAGGCCTTCAGTGGACAGCGGACCAACCGTAGCAGTGATTGTTGCCGAATTGGTGTAACCGGCTGGTACCGTACCGCCTGTGGCGGTTAAGTTAATCGGCAAGCTGGCGACGGATGCATTCCAGATGACCGGTAGGTTACCGGCGTTGAGTAGCACCAGATCTATACTCGCAGTGGAGTCCTTCTTTGCGTGGATCTGCGGATACTTGATTTCACTAGGTGAGCAGCTCAAAGACTGATTAGGTGCCATCGCTATACACGGAGTGCTCAGGAATTTCACCGGGCTATTCTGTAGAGTCCCTTGATCACTTCCGCCTGTAGCGGTGCCGGCATCCAGATCCTCCAGGAACTCAATACGCAGCGTGTCTTTGACGTAGCGGGCAGACGAAGACATACGGTCACTTGCGCAGGCTCCAGCCAAACATTTATCGGTTCTGGTGTTGGTCAAGTTGACCGTCGGACCCCAGGTCTCACCCCAGGTGGATGAAGCGGAGAAACATACTTCGCCGTTGGAGTATCCACCATCAGAACAGTCGGGAATAAGCGTCGTTCCGAGATAGCGAGTATATGTCGCGTAGAGCAAAGTATCATTCAGCACCGAGGAGATGCACTGGTCCAGATTGATTTTGCAGACGTTGAATTCGAACGAATTGCGAGTGCATTCTGCATCGGTATTGTTGGCGTCGAGTACCAGGCTCCACTGGGTCGGGTTACCGCTTGACCACTGTTGCAACTTGGCTTTCTGATAGAGGGCATCGCTCTCGCCGCCGCCCACCGAATCCCAGGGAATGAAGAGGAAAAGGATGTGGAAGTAGCCGTCGGAGGTGAACAGCACCGACGTTTCTTCTGCGACACGCATTAAGGCGTTGGTCGGGAGATTGGTGATGTTCACACGATCTTCCCAAGTCTCGCCCATGTCGTGTGACAAACGATATCCCAGATCGTTGTTGTCGCGAGTGCCACCCCCCCTGGATATCGGATAGACGATAACGACATCGTTATTATAAGGAGATGCAGCGATATCGTAGCCGGTTGTGGATGTGGAATCGATGAATAAACCGCAGGTACCGTACATGCCGGGGTCCATAGTTACACCCGAGGATACGCCGCGGAAGTAGGTCATTGCACTGAAACCAGCGGCGGTATTGCCTTCTATCGCCACAACGTGAGTGATGAGTTTGTTGGTAATGGGGACAACATCGGTAGCTGCAACCGGCCAGACATACGGGTTCACGAGCGTTGTAGCCCCCTGGGTATAGACGCCTTGGCAGTTGACGACGCCCGAGGGCGTGTTTTCGTGAGTGAATCCACCGCTGCCCGACCCGATATCGAGAGCGGTAGTAGTGCCAGAAGGTGTACCCCAATGGTATGTAATGAATGCTCTGTTTTGGAATTCGTCAACCGTACAGAAACGGCCAATGTTAGGCGGCGATGCCTGACCTGAGACGTTAACAAACGCCTCAATTGTGCTTAGGG
>Ga0209777_10000286_pt1 | contig 86086 bp, 71 predicted proteins | sample FrelakmetHBP12HB_FD_187147 | JGI IMG/M metagenome (GOLD analysis project Ga0209777, IMG submission 187147) | Freshwater lake sediment microbial communities from the University of Notre Dame, USA, for methane emissions studies -HBP12 HB (SPAdes)... | ecosystem: Environmental > Aquatic >...
CCTGCTGTTGCATCCCGGGGACCAAATGGATCGTCAGAAGTACGTCAGTCACTTCCACATCGGCGGTGAGCATGGCGCTCGGCACGCCCGGTCCGGTGGCATTGTCGTGGCAGCCGATGAAGAAAACGCTCAGAAAAATAGTCAATACTATAGTGCAACGCATCTCTGGCTCCTTAGTCATGTCTTCAATTAGAAGATACAGTTTTCCCCATTTCCTAACAAGAACATCAACACGCTTCGCCTCTTGAGGCCAGCGATTCCATCCACATGTTAAAGTTTGCGACAGACTCTTCAATGTTACAGCTCCAATTTTCTAATGCCATCAACGCAAATCCAGCCCAGTTAAATCGCTTTAACTCAACTTTCCGGACCGTCCGCTTTGCAGGCCGAAAATCATTAACAGAATCATGAATCGTCTCTTGTGTCTCAAAAAGGTCGAGAGTGAGCTTTAGCATAGGAGCGACTCTTCACACATAATGACACGAAAATCATTAAGGACTTTGAGCAGCTACGCATTTCTCGAACCAAGGCCAGATTCTTTTATCAACGCGAATGAAGAAGACCTCTTATCGAAGCACAACATGCGGATAGTGTTCATTACACCAATCCGAGTAGAATTTTGGCTTGAGCCGGTCGCGAACGCACTGGTCCAAATACCCACTGTACTCTTGGTAGTGAGTTACCAGATACTCTTCGTCCCCGGGTACTACAAAAACCTTTCCGTTTCGCTTCCTCATTCAATATCCTTTAGGAAATTGTCAATTTGAATTATGAGTTGCATTTACTTACACACAGTTCCGTCAAAAGTCAGGAAACATCGAGGTACGTCTGCATCCGCGCAATGCTACGGAGTCTGATGAATTCCTTAAAACTGCACCTGCGAGAGTTCCCGAGCGCTTCATCCATATCGCAGCAAATAGCGCTTCGTCGTCTACGAGAGCGTGCTGCGCTTGGGCGCGTCTAAGTACTCCTGTGTCACGCCCGAGAGCAGGAACTCCGTCTCCGTCCACGAATTCTCCAGGCACAGGGCTAGTTCCCGTTTTGCAGGTATGTTCTCTCATAGCCATATCCTCAGTGCAATAAAGTCTCTATCTCTTCGAGCTTGTCTTTGTTGAGGCAATAAACCTTGGTAGAATCTGCCAGCTTTTTCTCCACCAGGAAATTCGCTGATACTAGCCGATCAACCACATCAACCACTCTTGCGATTTCCAGGTTAATCCTCTGTCTCAAAATCCACCAGCGGGCAATCCCTTCGATGGTGTCCCGTGCTTGAGGATGATTAACCATGTAGCCGAGTATTGCCCTTTCGATTTCATTTTTCTCCATCGGCCTTGTTTTCATATGCGACAAATGCTGTACCAGAACATTCCAGTTGAATTATGTCAAATTCAGCGAGAATCAGAACTACTGAAGACGGACGGATTCCTGAGGTGCGACCAATTTGTCGCACCCGATTTCTTCGGCGGGCTTAAGTGTAGTATTTGTAGGGCCTTAGGGGTGCGACAATTCAACCGCAGGTGCGCGGTGAAATCGCAGGGTCACAGATGGTATTTCTTCAATAGCCGCTGGAAGACTCTTCTATCGGTCCCTGCCAGGCGCGCGGCTCTGCTTATGTTGTGGTCACTTTTTCCCACTACTTCAGCGAGGAACTGTCTCTCGAAATCCTCTAGCGCGAGTCTTCTCGCTTCTTTATAGGCATGCCATCCTTCGATAGGTTTGGATGGCGGTCCTTGTTGATGGCCAAGGGCTATAGCATCGGCTGTGATGATATTCGACACTGACATTGCTGCCGCACTTTCAACGACGTTTTTAAGCTCTCGAACATTTCCGGGCCAATGCCATCTATCCAGCTTTTCTAGGGCCCTATCACAAAAATACATCTTACCCCGGCTGCTTTCTTGGGAATAGTTTTCGAGGAATTTCTGCGCCAAGAGTATTGTGTCACCGGTCCGCTCGCGAAGCGACGGCAATTTGAGCGTTATCACATTGATTCGGTAGTAAAGGTCTTCTCTAAATCTGCCTTCATGCACCTCCTTGGCTAAATGGACATTAGCCGCAGCGATAATCCTGACATTGATCTCTTCATACTTAGATGAACCAAGTGGCTTATACCTCTTGTCTTCAAGAAACCGCAATAACTTAACCTGTGCGGAGGCACTTAGCGTGTTGATTTCATCCAGGAACAGTGAGCCCTCGTTGGCGTCGTGGAGAAGACCCAGGTGCGTTCTAATTGCATCAGTGAAGGCGCCTCTAACATGGCCGAATAGTTCGCTTTCGAGCAATTGTTCGTGTATGGCCCCGGAATTTACTGGGACGAAGGGTTTCGCCGATCGCTTTCCCAAATAGTGGATGGAGCGCGCAAACAGTTCTTTGCCCGTTCCCGTCTCACCCGAAATCAGCACGGGGGAATCGCATTGTCCTATGAGAGGAATCTTCTGAATTGCCTTTTGAAAGATCTCCGATTTGCCTATGAGGAGTTCCGTGCCGAACTTTAGGCACAGCTCTCTCATGAGCGTATCTTTCTCCAGGCGATGCTTCACTTGCAATAAACGCTCAATTTCTCCGATTGCTTCGTTCTCATTACCTTGGAGGGCAATGAACTCATCGGGTTCTGATTGCACAATCCTGTTTCGGTCTTGTTCATCGCAATTTTCGGTGAACGCAATTACGGGCAGGCCGGGAAGCCGCGCTCTCAATGCATGGATAGCGGAACGCCATTCGGTTGACTCTGGCGGTATACAGAGTACGACGAGGTCCACATCGGGCAACGGCTCAGCCCCTTGCTTATCTGATCCGAAATCGCCCAACATGACATCGAACTTTGTGCTAAGTAAGTCAAAGACCCGTGATACATCTGTTGCTGGATTTATTTTCAGCAACAGAACCCTGGATGGATTAGTTTGGTCGTTAGGGCATTCCATTTGATTTCATTATTACGAAGGCATTCGTCTAGAGGGAACGCAATTCATGGACGACGAGTGATTGTCCCAGAAGAGACGAAATCATGTGATCGGAAAGAGCCTGATGCCAAAAGGACTCCACCATCCCAAGGCGTATCAAGGAGCGAGTCGCTCCGCCGTGGTCTCCTTTGCCGCAAACCTTAATACCTACGTGCAACTATACCAACCTCCTTTCGCAAATGCGAGTCAGCGAAGTCGATAGTAGGGATAGAAGTCGTGCTTAGAGAAACGAGTTGAATATTTAACAATCCTCAGCGAGCCTATTACTTCCCTAAAAACAAACCCGCCGCATCCCGATACATCAGGACACGCGGGTTTCAAGAGGATTTCAGTATTCAATTCGTGACATCTATTCTCCAGACTAAGTCGCAAAATAAACGTAATCAATCTCCTTCAAGAAGTCAAGTAGATCGAAATAATTCTTTTTCGAAAATCAGCGCATTCAGGCTATATTGTCTCAATATGTGCACCCAACAAATCTTGCCTCGAAAAGGCAACATATGAACCTATTCGAAGATATCGAGCGGAGCGCCGGCTACTCGCGATCGGGGTAGGCAACTGGGATCACTTGCTTTTCTGCATTTTGTGGTTGTTGTACTGGATGGACTTCTTGGCCCGGCGAAGGTCCCCTGCGCTGTTTGTGATATCCCGGGAATATTCCTCGAGCTGCTTGATTTGTTCGTTCATGGCCGGGGCACCCGCGGCGCTGTTCACCATGGCGGGAGAAGAGAGCAGCTTCGCCTTCGCATCCTCCAATTGTTCGCGGGCTTCGTCACTGCGGCCGGCGTCGAGTGCCTGCATCGCCCGCTCAACCGTGCGCGTCGAAAGAGCCACATCAACCTTTGCCTGTGTGTCCCAGTTCTTGCCCTTCTCGAGCTCCGCCGCGTTGTCGGTGTAACGGATATCCACAGAGAACCGGGGATAGTTCTCAAGCCACCCGTTCTTCTCCCTGAACCTCAGGACGCCGGTTGCGATACGGCGTGTCCCGCTGCCTTCAGGCACGCTCAACTCGACGGTCAGCTCGCGGCGGGCGTTCGCATAGAGATCTCCGACCGGAAGAATCCATGAATTTCCTTCGTGGGTCCATTCACATCCGACCGCGTCACTCAACGCCACACCGTCGGCGAGTGTGAGCTCGATGTGCGCGTTCTGCGCGACGACGAGAGCGATGCCGTTGAGCTCGCGCTCGAAGATCGATGCCATCTGGTGCGGACTCTCGAGGAAATAGTAATTGCCGCCCCCGTGTTCGGCGAGACCGAGCATGAGGTTCTCGTTATACTCCAACCCGACACCCATGGTGGTCAGGGAAATTGATTTATCGCGATACATCCTGGCAATGCGGTCGAGCTCGCGCGGGTCGGTGATGCCGGTGTTCGCCAGGCCGTCGGAAAGCAGGATGACCCGGTTGACGAAGTCATTCCTGAAGTTCCTTTCGATCTGTTGGAATCCTTCCACCATTCCTCCTCCCAGATTTGTCGAGCCGCGGGGGGAGATTTCCCGGACCATACGCTTGATCCGTTCCTTGTTCACCACTCTCTGCGCCGGCAGAAGCACATCGATCTGGTCGTCATAAATGACAATCGAGAGGTAATCCTCGCTCGTGAGACCGTCGACGAGGGAATTGATCGCCTTTTTCGCATAGTCGATCTTCCGCGCATCCGCCATCGATCCGCTGCGGTCTAGCACGACGGCAATATTCATGGGATGGCGGCAAACGGCGGTCGTTGGGAAGTTCTGGGCATCAAGCTCAATCTGCAGGTAGACCGTTCCGCCGTCATGGGGAACGCAGCTCGTATTCAATGTTCCGTTGAGCGTGATGACGCCGCCCGGTGGAAACGATAAAGCCTTGCCGGATTCGTTGAAAAGAAGCAGACACACTGCAACCAGTGCGTACAACGGGTAGTTTTTCATCGCGGGACCCTTCCGAGAAAGTGAATGAGAGTTATTTACTCCTTTTACTCCCCGAAAGGAGGGAATGTTCCTGGAGGAGGAGTGGCAGGTAGTAGGTTGTAGGTGGTGGATTACAGGTGATAGGTAGTAGGTGATAGGTGGTAGGGGCGCGGGAGAGAAGTGTTAGGTCATAGGTTGTAGGTGATAGGGGATGGGTTAAAGGGCGTAGGTTATGACTTGCGCGTGAAGGGGTGAAGAAGGGAACGGGGGAATGGGTTGCAGGTGATTGGGGATGGATTGGAGGATTGAACCCGAGTGTTACTCCGAAGGTGTTTTTCTATCCTACAAAAACAAATCCCGCCTCTGAGTTGTGCTGCACTTGGAGGGGACCAGTACACGCACGAGGATCTCAAAGACGGGATGATCTAATATGCGAGGCGAAGGCTGGCTTCGTTACCAATGGGATCTGAACATTAGTCAAAACTTCATTGCGATACCTCCCCATGTTAATCCGGCGCCAAAACCTGCCAGGACAACTATATCCCTATTTTTGAGTTTACCTTCGTTCCGGGCATCAACCATGGCAATAGGAATCGATGCTGCCGAGGTATTTGCCCTACGATCTATATTCACATAGAATTTCTCCTTTGAAAGACCTAATCGCTCAGCTGCTGTTTCTATAATACGCTTGTTCGCCTGATGGGGAATAATGAGGTCAACCTGGTCGAGCGTCAAATTGGATTTTCGAAGAGTTGTGTTGACAATATCAGGTAGAATGTCTACGCTGAACTTGAAGATGGCTCTACCGTTCATCGAGATATAGTTTTGCCTTTGTTCCAGAGTAGTAAATTGTTCTTTGGCGGAGCCGCTCCCTACCAGCATCAGGTTTTCTCTCGGCTGGGTTCCATCAGTTCCTAAATGCCAGCCAAGAATGCCAGAGCCATTGTCAGTCTTTGATACAACTGCAGCACCTGCTCCATCGCCAAACAGCACGCAGGTCGATTTGTCGTCCCAATTCAGATACTTCGAAAGCGTCTCTGCCCCAATTACGAGCACATTCTTCGTCGTCCCGATTGCCACAAACTGATGCGCAATCGCTAAGCCATAAACAAATCCAGAACAGGCTGCGTTAATATCGAGTGCACAAGCGTTGAGAGCTCCGATATGTTTCTGTACTTGTGACGAGGTTGACGGCATCATCGTGTCCGGCGTGAAAGTTGCAACAATAATCATATCCAATTGCCTTGAATTCATTCCGGCATCTCGCAATGCGTTCAGCGCAGCACAAGTAGCGAGATCAGAGGTTGCTTCTCTCTCGGCAGCAATATGTCTTTGTCTAATTCCTGTACGACCAGTAATCCACTCATCGGAAGCATCTACTATCTTTTCCAAATCGGCATTGGTCAAGACCTTCTCAGGGAGATAAGAACCAATGCCAATAACGCCAGCAGTGTGACTCGACATGTTATTATTCTGATGCTTCATCGAGGTTCTTCGTGTTTCGTGTGCAACAACGTTAGCAACGACATGTTGATGATATTTTGATAGAATAGCACAACAGCCAGCACCAAATTCAACACAATCAACTCAAATGCAAAATATATCCACGGCAGATCGATAAGTATGCCGAGAATCAACACTATCATGCGGGTATTCGTCGTTAGGATGTTGTAATATTTGATCATCGGTTTGTTTTTTCCCAGGAATGCTTCTCGAAACCACGCCGGAATATCGTTGCCGAACTGTTGTACGGTTTTCTCTTCCAATGCACGAAAACTCCGGGTCAGCAATTCCTGTTCAACCGTATAGTTGAGATACAATCGCGTGCAGAGCTTCGTCCAGAATTCATTTTTCCATGAAAGAGTATTGTACGTTTGTAGAATGCTGTGAGAGCTTTCGTGATCGTTCTGTGTTGGATTCACGACGAAATGGAGATATGCCGTTCGATAATAATCTGCAATTGCGCTTTGAAGCGAATGGCTCACTCCGGAAAGGACAGCAATCGGAATAAACCACCACCATTGTGTTGCCACAACAACTCGCGCACAAATATGCAAATAGATGCTGATGAATTTCAGATTATCGCCGAGACCATCGAGAACCCTTCCCTGCTTAGAAAAATTCTGCGTCATTCTGGCCAGCTGTCCATCTGCACTGTCTATCGTTTCCGCAAAAAGCAACAGACCAATTCCAACAAGATTAATGGTCAGATCGTTGTAGAAAAAAAGGTGTCCGGCAGTTATTCCGATGAGTGCACCAAGTGCCGTCAACATGTTCGGAGTTAAGCCGATCCATCGTGCCATGAGGGCAACAACGTAGCCGCACGGACGATAGAAATAAATATCGAGCGTCTCTTCCGTTTCGCGAGATTTAAGCGTTGATTCTATCGCCGACATACGTAAATACTCCGTTTCATCAAGACATTGCTGTTATCGTTCCACCACTACGGGAGGACTCCAATTAGGACGTTTCCACTGTATCAACTCGATCGTTATGTTTCCAATGAGCACTTTCATCTCTGCTTTGATGGGTGCCGATACTTCATCATCGCTGAACCAACCCTTGAAATCACCGGTGAGACCGAATAAACCGTCAAACTCCGCCTTACCGTCAAACCCGACAACCCTTACTGGATTCTTGAGGGCGGCGATCTCTGCGGTTGTCTTCTGGCCAGTGAAGTAGAAGTTTGTCGCACCCACTTTCTCGTAGACGATCGTCGGTACACAGAGAGTGTCTCGACGATGGACATTCGCACGAGCGAAGTAGACAAGCGAAAGCCCATCCTGAAACCACGAGTCGGTGATTCGCAGCGTATCATAGGTCGCTCGTTCTGTAGGAGGAGAAGAGAGACGTTCATGTTTGGTTTTTTCGACGACGAGGATCTTTTCAGGGATGAGGTAGTAATAATTCTCACCGAGCCAGTATCCATCCTTTTTTTCAAGCGACCGACACCCACGGGAATTAAAGTTCGAATCCATCTCCGTGTAATCGCGCGCATGCACACTGACAAACGGCAGATTTTTGTAAGAGTCGATGACTGCTGTGGCGTGGTGGCGCCGTTCTCCATCATACCAGGTGGGTTCCCCGGTTTGGAGCCGAATCTGCCCCAATCCGACCCCCAACCAACTTACCTCGTATATCAATTCTTCGCCCGGGCATATCATTGTGCGCTGACAGTCATCAGAATCCCCTGTTATGGTTTGCGCATCCGTAAGCATGGAAGAAGAACTCGCAGTCTGCACAAATAGAATAATCAGAAGATAAATATTCAGAAACAGCAGTCTCATATTTGTCTCCGCTTTTTCTCGAGTTTTTCTTTCATGTTTCTTCATTTTGTCGGTTCGATGCCGATTATCAATCCTCTGCCGCGCGATCCACCAACGAATGGGAATTTTCATTTCAATTTATCAAAACGGTCCAGCATATACTTACCGACGAGCGCGGAATCTTCTATGAGATTTTCTTCGACGATCGTGTGGCACTTCTGATATGAATATGCCGTATTAAGCTTTTCTGAACAGAATATCACCTTCCTGTTACCTGCAAATAGGTAATCTGTTTGCTCCTATAACCTGCTTTTGCGTCGGTAAGCTGATCATTCATCTGTTGCTGCAATGCTTGCGCTTCCAGCAAATCAGAAAGAGTGCTCATGCCGTTGTTGTAGCTATCCTGATTAACCTTCAAATTTTCATCTGCCTGTTTTTTTGCTTCTTCACTTAATAGTACTTGTTTGTACGCATCAGTGAAATCCTGCCACGCTTTCTGCATTTGAAGCAGAAGCAGTTCGGAGTTGTCCTTCATATTGTTTTCCGCAATTTTTTCCCTTATGCTTCGTTCTTCCAGTGTATGAGAAGCATCCCACCAGCCGGATATCGGAATGGAAACCGTTCCAAAGACCATCCCCAGCGTTCTGTCCTTGCTTTCATCCAATTTCATGTACAGTCCTGTGACACCTACGCCGATCTCGGGAAGATATTCTCCAAGCTTCATCTTGCTCTGCAATTCTTCTGCTGTTACAGATGCCTGGAGCAGTTGGTACTCCGATCTGTTTCTTAGCGCTTCAGTATGTTCCACATGATATGATTCCGGAGAACCTTCGAGCGATAAGGAATCTCTGAGCGCCAGTGTCGAATCGTATGGTATTCCGATATACTGGCAAAATGCCATTGTAGCAAGCTTTCGCCCGTTTTCGAATTTGGATTTATTGAGCAAAACCTCGCTTCGCTTCACTTTTACTTTGAGCACATCGTTCTTCATCACTATACCTGACCTGTAAGCATCTTCCACCTGAGTCAGCAGACTGTTCAATAATTCTTCGTACCCCTGGATGGTCTTGAATTTTTCATTTAAAGAAACAACTAACCAGTATTGCTCTTCAGTTTTCAACAGAACTTCATTCTGCACAAGTCGGTTGTTCTGTTCACTTACATCCTCGCCTAGCGATGCCAGCCGGTTTCCATTCCAGATTCTTCCACCGGCAAAAATTGGCTGCACGGCAGTGAGCATACCGAATGTGCCGGATTTCAACAAACCCATTGTTGATGCGGGCATATACGCAAACTGTGTCGCCGTCGACAATGTTGCGGGATTTCCATTATATACCGGCAGGTTACCCCCCTGCGTAGAAATCTCCATCATGTCCTTTTGCGCTTCAAACATCGCACCGCTGGCGCTGATAGACGGAAAATATTTTGTCACCGCGGCTTTCCGCGTTTGCCTGGATGCTTCAATTTCCAAAGCTCCGTTCTTTGTCTTTGCATTATTTTGGAGTGCAAGCTGTTTGCACTCTTCTAACGAGAGTCCTTTTTGTGCAATCGCTTGATTAGAAAGCGCCGTTATGACAAGGATGATAACTATCGCGACTTTTTTCATATTGCCTCACTCTCTTCTGCTTTGTTGAAATCTCTTCTATGGAACAAATAATAGAGTACCGGCAGGATAAGCAATGATAAAACAAGAGCAAAAAGCAAACCGAAACAAATGACCGTACCAAGTGGTCCCCAAAGTGATGAACGGCTTGCAATCATTGGTATCACACCTACCGCTGCTGCGCAGGAAGTGAGAAAAATCGGACGCATTCTTCTCTTGCCTGCGGAGATTGCCGCCTCCTCAAGGGAATGCCCATGCTCGCGACGAAGTTCTTCTGCATACGAAACAAATATTACTCCATTACGGACAACGATTCCCAGTAAACCAATCAATCCAATAAAGGCAGTTGTTCCGAATGGATATCCCGTTACAAATATTCCGAACGCGACACCAAAAACACTTAATGGAAGTGTCACCATGATAAGAAGCGAATTTTTTATGTTTTTGAACTGGAACATCAGGATAAGGAATATCATGATGACGCTCACTACAAGTGAATAGTACATCGGTGTAATATTCTCGTCGCTCATTTGATAATCGCCGCCGTATTCTACGGAAATGCCGGAAGGCAGATCCATTTTATCGACAAGAGGCCTGATTTTATTAAATACCGGCGCAGGAAGTAATCCTCTTTTTATTTCCGCAAAAACAGTTATGGTTCGTACTCCGTTGCGCCGCACAATCTCTCCTTCTGTCCAACCTGGCTGTATCTTTGCCATCTGACGAACCGGAACAGAAGAAACCATGAACGGAGAAGTCACGTATTGATTCATGATATCACTGGGACTGGATTTGGTTTTTTTATTGATTTTTAACTTCACATCAACGGGATAATCTCCTTCCCATACGGTCGAGATCGGGAGTCCTTTGGTTCCAACCATCAGCGAATAAGCCAGAAGCGAATTCGAATAGCCAAGACGAGCCGCTTCATCTTTCTTTACAACGAGATCGGCAGACTGCAAAGGCTGTTCATAATCAGTACGTATAAACTCAACATCCTTAAATTGCCGGGCAATATCAGAGACGCGATTTGCCGTCTGTTTGATGGTCTGGATGCTATCGCCCGAAATACGGATCTCAATTGGAGCCTTGAATATTTCGAATGCCAATTGCTTCCATTTTATATTGGCGAGAGGATATTGGCCTTTCATTTTCTTGCTGTACTCGTCAAGAATATCAACAGTAGCCTCGTTCGATTCCGTTACCACAACCAGTTGACCATAATTCTTTGCAGGGAAATTGGGTGCATAGAGAGCGTTAAAACGAGGTGAGCTTGTTCCAATGAATGACGTCACAACCTGAACGCGCGTATCTTTTTGAAGTATTTTTTCAAGATCTGTCATTACCGAATCTGTTTGTTGGAGAGAACTTCCGGTGGGCAGAAATACTTCCACTGCAAACTGGTTCCTTTCAAGTTTTGGGAATGACTGCTGCGGAGTAATCGCAATCAATACAATTCCTGTTATGAACGAAAGACAACCTGCAAGGACGACCAGTTTTTTCCTTTTGAATGCATTCTCCAGGACTCCGTTATAGAAGTTTTGAAGTCTATCGAGGAATGTAGTTTTCCCTTTCTTTGATGAATTGTTCTTTATGCCTGTTTTAATGAATGTGTAACTTAATAACGGTATTACAGAGACTGAAAGCAGCAATGATATGAGCAGTGCATACGCAATGGTCATCGGAAGTGATCGGATAAAATCTCCACCCTGACCGGTCATAAATATCGGCATCGGCAGAAAACACGCTATAATGATAAGCGTAGCGGAAAGCACGGAGCTGAAGAGTTGAGTCACGCTTTTTGTTCCTGCATCAAGCGGCGTCATACCCTGATCCAGCTTTTCTATATAATTATCAACTATAACGATGGCATCATCCACAGTTATACCAAGGACAATGATCAAACCTGCAAGCGACACGGTTTGCAACTCTATTCCGGTTGTCCACATAATGCCGATTGCTGTTAGAATTGAAGTTGGAATTGACATTGCCGCAATACGGGCAACTCTTACCGGAAGCAGGAGGATTGTGACTAATATTACTGCTATCATTGCAATCGCAAATTCTTTGAGAAAATTTGCGATAGCTTTCGACACTACATCGGGGATATTGGAAATAGTGATGATTTTTATATCAGGTGGAAGCATGACAGAGAACTTATCGATGGCTTTTTGTACTGCAGTGCCAAAATGGACAACATTCTCCCCTGATTTCATTTCAAGCGAAACAAGCAGGCATTTCTTTCCGTTGACCCGGATATAGGAATCCATATCATCATATTCACGCACTACTTTTGCAATATCCTTGACGCGTACAACATTACCCTGCGGATCGGAATAAATAATTTGGCCGGCTATATCCTGTTCGGTTTTAAGGTTTGAGGAAATATGGATCGGATGCACATATTTGCCGTCATCTATCTCTCCCACATAGTTCACCGTGCTTTGCGGTTTAAGAGCGGCAAGAACCTGGATGGGCTTTATGCCAAAACTCGCAAGCCTGGCATCGTCCATATAAATGCTGATTTGTTCTTTCTGCAAACCGTAATGTTTTACTTTGGAGACAGACGGCACTTTGCGAACATCATCCTCAAAAAGCTTAATATAGTCTTCAAGTTCTTTGTAGGTCTTTGTCTGAGACTGAACAGCAAGCAACATTGCAGATGTGCTGCCGAAATCATTATCCGCTGTCAAAGAAGTCACTCCGGCGGGCAGTTCTGCTTTCAAATCATTCAAGCCAAGACGCAATTTCGCCCAAAATCCATCCTTGTCCTTTTCAGCATCTGACACCTGAACGTAGATGAGCATGACGTTTTCTTTGGAGACGGAATAGGTCTTCGCGCGATCAACCGACTTATACTGGAACAGATAATTCTCCACTTTCGTCGTCAGTTGTTCTTCTACCTGATGAGAAGAGGCCCCGGGGAACACACCAACGATGAGACCTGTTGGTACCGTAAATGTCGGATATTCATCGCGCGGCATCTGGAAGAGAGCCACCACCCCCACAAGAATCGCAATAACGGTAAGGATATATATCACCTGTTTGTACCGCAGAAGCCCTTCGAGCAATGTCTGTTTCTTTTCGATATTCATGTGCTTTCCCTTTGCCGTTAATTCACAATTTGCACAAGGGCATTATCTATGAGTTTATGCTGGCCTTCCACAACTACCGCATCATTCATTTGCAATCCATCCAACACTTCAATGCCGTTATTCAGCAACTGACCGGTTCCAATATATTTTCGTATTGCTTTGTTTTGTGATGAAACGACATATACAAAATTCTTTCCCGCCTCATCGATCATAACCGCTCTGCTCGGAACAACGACACCGCGGAATGCGCTTGGGTTTTCAATGATTGCAGAACAGATCATCCCGGGCTTGATGGACACATCTTTGTTCACTATTCCAATTTTTATCTTATACGAATGTGCTATTGGGTCCGCAACTACGCCGACTTCTTCCACCACACCATTGTAGCTCGCAGATCCCAATGCGCCAATTGTTACATGTACTTTTTGCCCCTTGTGAATTTGTGCAATTTCATTCTCCGCAACCGATACGCGAGCAAACACTTTGGTGATTTTTACGATCGTTATTGAAGCAATATTCGGCACGGTTGTCATTCCAGGTTCGATCGATCGTTTGCCGATATAGCCATCGGTTGTTGCGTACAGGTTGCAATCGTCTAAATTCTTCTTTGCGATAGCTGCCGACGCCCTTGCTTTCTGCAAACCGGTTTCTACTTCGACATATTTCACATCCGGTAGGTTGCCGTTTTTGTGCATCGGCGTCAGACGATTGTAGGCATCTTCTGCCTGATGTTCAGCCGCTTGCATCATCGCGTAAGTATTTTTGAACGTCGTATTATCCAGTGTTGCAAGCAGTTGCCCTTGCTTCACAAACGCTCCTTCGGCCACATATACTTTCGAGACAGTTCCTACCGAAGAAAAACTAAGCGGAATCGTTTCAGATTCTTCTATGGTGCCGCTGTAAGCAAGTTCTTGACTTGCGTCGGTGGGTTTTACTTTTTCGACCTGTACATTAATAGTCGCATTATTTTGATTGCCTGAATTACCGGAACAACCCCACGCTGAAAATGCGATTCCAATAAAGAAGATGACAAGTAGATTCTTTTCATTTTTCATAATTTAGTCCTTTGGATTATTAGACCAATATAGTATTTTGGTCGAATTATTGATAAAAAAATTTAAAGTCCGTTTGCGATGAGTCGTGCTGCTATATCAATCTGAGAGGTATCATCATTTTCAACTAATAAATAGAGCTCAAGCGCATGCAACATTCCTGTAATTGTTTTTGCAGCAGTCGTTAGTTCGCGTTCATTAATAAACGTGAATTCCTTTTTTTCCAAACCAGATTTTAAGATTGCCTTGATGTATTGTTCTTCTCTTGGCTGAATCATAGCACGTAATTTTCTAATAAATTTTTGGTTTTGCTTAATTTCTTCCCGCATAATAGTGAAGGTGCTGATCCTGCTTTTCATTTCATTGATTGACTCAACGATATACTTGATCAACCGTTCTTTTGCATTTTCAGTTTCTTGCGCTAATTCTTTTGCCTTTTGAAAGATCCTTTCTAGTTCAACAATTACTACGGCATTAAATATTTCTTCTTTGCTCTGATAATAGTAATAAAGTGTACTCTTTCCTTTACCTGCTTCGCGGGCAATATCTTCCATTGTGGTTTTTTTACTTCCCCATTTTTGGAACACACGTTCAGCAGCTTTTAAAATTTCTGCTCTTACAATATGGTCTTTAGTCGGTTTTGGCATATTCGACTCATTTCGTTTTACGGTCTAATAATAACTAAAGTTTCAGGGAAAGTCAAGTCTTCTTGAATGGAGTGTTTTCTTCTGTGATGTGCATCACGCGCGGCTTGGTTCTACAGTGTGCTCTTTACCTTCAGTTTTTTCCACATCTCGTGGATCAAATCCTTCAGTCCTTCGCCCGAAACGGCGGAAATCGGAATTACCGGAATGGATCTTCCCGGAGAGATTTTCTTGATGGCCTTCCTTAGCGCGCTATCGGCAAGATCCATCTTTGTGACGGCAATGATATGGGGCCTGTCGAGGAGTTCCTTCTTGAAGGACTTGAGTTCGTTGACAAGAGTTTTGTAATCGGCTGCGGGGTCATCCGACGTGCACTCAACCAGAAAGACTACTACTCTCGTCCGCTCGATGTGACGAAGGAACATGATGCCGAGGCCTTTGCCGAGATGCGCGCCCTCGATGAGTCCAGGCATGTCGGCGACGACGAAACTTTTATATTCTCCATAACGGACTATTCCGAGGTTCGGGATGAGCGTTGTGAAGGGGTAATCCGCGATCTTCGGTTTCGCGGCGGAGATGACGGAGATCAGCGTCGATTTCCCCGCGTTCGGAAAACCCACCAGTCCGACGTCCGCCAGGAGTTTGAGCTCGAGCTGGATGGTTTTTTCTTCACCGGGCAGTCCCTGTTCGGCTTTGCGTGGTGCCTGGTTCGTGGATGTCGCGAATTCGGCATTGCCGCGGCCTCCTTTTCCTCCTCTTGCGATGACGACGGAATCCGCGTTGTTCACCAGGTCGGCAAGCACGACGTTGGACTCCGCATCTTTGATCGTCGTTCCGCAGGGTACTCTGACTAAGACATCGGAGCCGTTCTTTCCCGTCTTGTTCGCGCCTTTACCGTGTTCTCCGTTTTGCGCGGTGTAATGCCGCTTGTAGCGAAAGTCCATCAGGGTCGTCATTTGTTCATCCGCTCGGAAGGTGACGTCTCCACCGTCACCGCCCGTGCCGCCATCGGGCCCGCCCTTCGGAACATACTTTTCTCTGCGAAAGCTGACGATGCCGTTACCGCCTCTGCCTGCTTTCACGACTATTGTCGCCTGGTCAATGAACATGTTTTATCGAGTGGTATCCGCGGTCCGTGTGGTTTCGGTTGAGAATGAATTCCGTCGTCAGTTTTCGGTCAAGCAACTGTACGTCGGGTGAACGGGGAGATCTACTTATCCGAATAAAATCTCTGTCGCACAACTTCAAGAAATCGCTCGGCTTCGGTTGAGTAGGGGTCGACTCCGTACCGGATGAAAATCTCATCGATGTAGACCGTGGCCTGTTTCCATGTGGGCATGGCGTTGAGCGTATCGACCGCCTCGAGGAACGCGTTCTCGCTCTGCCTGAATATTTTCTTGATGAAGCGTTTTCTCTCCCCCTCATCCATGTACGCTTCGATGGAGATGAATTCTTCCTGTTTCGGTTGAGCATCGGTTTGCTGCTCTGGCTGGGGCGATGCCGCTTTCTGTGCGACGTCGGGTTGAACCGGTTGTTCGTCCACCCAGGTGGGCTCGACGCTGAAACCATCGGCGGCGGCGCGGACACTTTCCAGGAGTTCGGCCAGCGCGGGCCAGGTCAAATCCTGGTTGTTCCCGGCTTCCAGTTCCTCGAGCCGGCGCACGACCATCTTGAGCCCTTTATCTTCATAATGTTTCACCAGGCTCTTGACGGGGAGCGAGAAGTCCTCATTCTTCGCGGGATAGCTTATGAACTCGTACATCGGCTTAAGAAGAACCGCGAGCTCCTCACCCGTTTTGCGGCGAATATATTCGCCGTCGAGCTTCCACATGGTCTGGGAAAATTCCTTATCGGTAAAGGATGTGACGTGCCTTTGCCGTACGTACGAATAGAGCAGGTCCTTCAGGTATTCGAAAGGACCGAAGTACCGGAGCATGGGAATGAGCGTCAAGGACGAGATTTCCTGCCCTTTCGTGAAGGCGAAATTCCTGAGGGTCCACTGCGGCCTGACGAGATAATTAATGATGAGATGAACAGCGTCGTCGAGTTGTTGAAGGAACTCCTGCTCTTCGAAGACATATTGCATAATGAGGATGGAGTTGATTTGTTTCTGGAGACCCTGGACCTCATGATGGTCGAATTTGAACCTGCTGGAGGAATGATGTTCATGGAGTTCCTCTTCGAGCAAGGACTGGACGTACGTGCGGAAGTACGTCTTGAGCGGGTGGGGGATATCTGCGGCCAGGAGATCCTTCACTGCGATGCCGGGAGCGTTGCCGATCGTGCGCTGCTTCGCGGTTGCGACGATCTGCTCTGTTTCATGTTCGAAGAGAGTCATTTCGAATCCTTTTTTATGATGGATTTCACGCGGTCGATTTCCTTCCGTGCCGCCGCCTTGAACGTCGCGTCGATGCCCGAACGGTCCACGATCTGCTGGTACATGCCGATCGCTTCGTCGAACTTCGACATTTTTTCGTACGCCTGCCCTGCCATGTAGAGCGACGTTGCCGTCCAGTTCACCTTGCCCTGGCGCGAGACGAGGTAGGGGACCTTCAGGAATTCCAGGATCGCTTGCTGGTAATCCCCCTTATAGAAGTATGCTTCGCCGACGTCGTAATGGAGCTCGGCCTCCATAAGACCGGCGGATTCATTCAGCAGGTTCTGGAAATGTGATACTGCCTGGTCGAAGTAGCCGAGTTTGGTGTACAGGGTTCCGATTATGATCTTCTTGTCGATGATGGTTTCATCGTAGGGGTACCGTTCGATGAATTCACGCGTCAGCTTGAGTGCGGCGTCGTATAGCTTCGTCGATTCGTACGCTTCGATGAGGTTGTTCATCGCGTAAGGAAGAATATCGCCCGCCTTGTCGGATTGGTCGAGAATCTGCTGATAGAGGCGGATCGCCTCGTCGTAGTGCTCGGCGTTGTACTGAATATTTCCGAGAGAGAGCAGGATATGGGGGATAACATCCGAGTTCGGGGATTTCTTGAGAACCTCATCATAGATCTTCGTGGCGTCTTCGAGTTTGTTTGAAACTTCGAGGATTTTCCCGACGTAGTACTGAGCCCACGGGGCAAACGCCGTGCCTTCGTAGTCGTCGACAATCTTCCCGAACGCTTTCGATGCTTTCGGGTAGTCCAGTTTCCGGTAGAGGATCATGGCCTTCTCATAGTCGAACTCCGCACGGGACTCTTTCACAATGCCGAAGGATTTTTCGAAGTCCGTTATGAGCTTTTGGGCTTCGGAGAGCTTGTCCATGCGCAGCGTTGCAACGATGATTCTTGAGCGAAATTGCTGCTTCCTGGCGGCGCTTGTTTCCGCCTGTGCCAATTGTGCGTATTGTTTCGCGGCATCCTGATACTCTCCGCTCTCGAACAATAAATCGGCGATTTCCTGGGAAGCGGAGCCCGCTGAGCCGAGACTTGCCGCCTGTTTGAAGTAGTACGTTGCCTCGTCCGTGCGTCCCTGGTTGCGTGCAAGGAGGCCCAGCGCGTAGTAGACTTCCCCCGCGTTAATGCTCGTGCGGTTGTTCAGCAGGTACTCGCCGTAGAAAGACATCGCTTTCTGACCATTTCCTTTTCGCTCGTATGCCTTCGCGAGTTGAAGAGTGATGTCCCATGGATGAAGGTCGCCGAACGGAGAAGTCTCCAGTTGTTTCAAATAAGATTCGAGTTCCGTGATTGCCTGCTCATATTGCCCGCCGGCAAAATACTCGTTCGCCAGTACAGTGCGCGTTTGCTCGGCTTCATGCGTGTAGGGGAAATCGCTGATGAGTTTTTTGTACGTGGAGATAGCTTCCCCATAATTATGCAACTGGATATAGATCGCCGCGAGCCGTTGAAGAATCGCGGCGCTGGAGAAACCGTTGGGCGCATTTGTTATTCCGCGCTGCCAGTACATGATCGCGCTGTCCGGTTTGTTGTGCCCGGCGTACCATGATCCCAGGGCGAGGAAACCGTGCTGGGTGGTCGATGAGTTCCCGAACTCCTGTTCAAGCTGCGTGAAGAATTGGAGCGTATCGGCAGCCGAACCCGCCGCGAGACTCGCCATGCCGATGGTGAACAGTATCTCCTCCCGGAATTCAGGCCGCAATCTGGTCGAGAGAAGTACTTTCGCTTGGGAAAGAATTCCATCGGGGGACTTCTTCCCGGCCCTCAACTGAAAACTATAGTACGCCGCGTCTCCGCTCCATTTGTCCGCGGGATACTGTTTGAGGAACGCACCATAGAAGATGATGGCCTGTTCGGCGACGGTCGAATCGATTTCACTCCACAGATCGTACGAGCGTGCTCGGAGAAAATTCGCCTCGATGAATTTATCCTCGTCGAGTCCATTCTCAATGGCAAACGTAAATTGCTGGGCTGCCGACGGATAGTCCTTGAGGTCGTAGAAATAGACCTGGCCGAGCTGGAATGCCACATTCGCCTTTGCCTTCTGGACCAGCATGTCACCAACAAGCCGGGCGAGCTTCTCCATGCCCGCGTCGCGATTCCTGATCCGATGATTTCGGAGGAATTCTATTCTTTTCTGCAGGTCCTCATTTCCTGCGAGTGAAGAATAACGGACAAGGACATCGTTGTAGGATTGCGCCGCTTCATCAAAACTCTCCAACTTTTCGTAGCAGCGGCCGATTTCCACGAGAGCGTCGGCGGCGTAGGGCGACTGCGGGAATTTATCCACGACACGATTGAATACTTCGATCGCTTTCCTGTAGTTGTTGATCTGATGTTCGTAGAGGGAGCCGAGGGTGTAGGCGACCTGGGGAGCAAACGGGTTGTCCGGATACTGGTCGATGTCTGCCAGGTATGACTTTGCCGCCTCTTCGAAATGCCGGTCGGCCACGGCGGATTCCGCCAACCGGATGAAGGCTTTTCCCCGCAGGCCATCCGATGGGAGCAGGAGTATCTTTCTGAAATACTGCCCCGCGCCGTTGTAGTCCTTCTGATGAAATGCTACGTTTCCGGCTTCGAACAATGTGCGCTCATACACCGGAGAATTCGAGAGGGACTTGATGATCTCGTCGTAGCAGGTTCTTGCCGAATCGTAATTCTCCTCCTTCGCGTAGGTGAGACCGAGCTGAAAGAGCGCCTGTGCTCTGAGCGAATCGGCGGGATTTGAGGCGAGCGCGTCCCGGAACTGGCGAATAGCATCGCCGGAGTTTCCGACGCTTCTCAAAATTCCGCCGAGAGCGAGGGAGGCACGAGTTGCTCCCGCCGTGCCTTGATACTGTGCGGCGACGGTGCGGAAAATGCTTTCCGCTTCGTCGAACAGGCTGACAGACATTCTCAGTGTGCCTATGAGATACAGCGCCTCCGCCCGCACTTCCGCCGGCGCATTGCTTTCGCTGACACGCCGCGCTTCCTGTTCCGCCTGATCCGTCTGTCCATCTTCGGCCTTGAATTCCGCGAGTATGAGCCGGGCGGAAGGAGCGCTCTGGCTTGAAGGATAATCCGAAACGATGGAGCGGTAGATTCTTGTCGCGTTCTCCCGTTCACCGAGACGAAGATAAATTCGTGCCGCGCTGAGGAGACCGTCCGGTGCCAGCGGGCTTCCGGGGTGGAAGACTTTCACGCGCTCGTATGCCGAGGCGGCTTCGCGGTCATTCTTCAGCGCAAGGAACGCTTCTGCGACCTTAATCCAGGCATCCGGTGATTTAGGGTGGTCAACGTAGGCGAGGGCGAAGTTCTGGAACGTCATCCGGGCGTCTTCGAAGCGTTTGAGCTTCATCTGCGTGAGGCCGAGGTAGAACCTGGCTTCGATACCGTTCGCCGTGGACGGATAGGCAGCGATGAAATTCTTGAGCTGCTCGACGGCAAGGTCGTACATGCCGTCGCTGTATAGATTGACGGCGAGCTTGAAATCCGAATTCTCCTTGTCCTGTGAGTAAGCGGTGAGGCACCAGGCTGAAAGCAGTAGGCAGAGAACTACGGCAAAACGACGATGGGCAATTTTAAATCTCAAAACTCCAATCTCCAGTCCAGAATGCAAGATTCGCTCTACAGGTCTACCGACAGAAAGAGTCGTTCACAACCAAAAATCACTCAAAAGATAGGGTTTATTTGGGAGTTGTGCAAACAGGTGTGGCTGTGGGCAACCTGGCCGGTGTTCGTTCGGAAAGGGTGGGCGGTCAAGTGCTAAGAAGGGAGAATTGATATGACCCGGAGCAAATGATCCGATTCGTGTCTTGAGACATCCGAGTTAATAGATCAACTGTCATGTTGAGGAGAGCAAAACACGACAAATAAAAAGTGGTTGTCATTCTGAATCCGCCGGAGGCGGATGAAGAATCTTCCTTTCTGCTGGGCTTGTGATGCCTCGCGAAGATTGTCCTTCTGTCAGTCCGACAACATACTCCGGGCGTCGGGACGTCCCTCGTGACACGCAGGCTTGCGCTGCACAGTGGAAATCTCTCTCCATGGACTCGAAAGAACGGGGAACATTCTTCTGAAAGAACAGTTGCAGGCCGGTGCCACCGCAATAGCTTTACCGGAGAAGACCGCAATGTGCGCCAGGTCACCTCCGGATTGCCTTTCTCTTCCGTAAATCTAAAGAATCTGGATCGGAAAGTCAAAAGAGTCTTGCTTTTCACTCAAACTCTCCGCATATTATCGATGGATATGAGGTGTATTCGCCTGTTTTTTATCATCCAGGTTCTCGTCATCGTGACCGGCTGTCGGCCCACAGAGACATCCAGACAAGCCGGCGCGGATAGTACGAGCGCTCTTCGGCGACCGATGGTGAAACAACAGACGGTCATCAAACCGAATGCCTCATCGGTAAGTGGAATCATCACTGCTCTGGAACTTATCGATTCGATGCGCTATAAGGTGTCGATTCAGGTAAACAGCTCGCGTCCGGAAGGTTCGATGGTGAACCTCGCCGAGCCGGGTCAGCAAATTGTTGCCGCCCCGCAGTTCTTTCTCACTGGAAGCGGATTCATCGACACGACCGTTGAACGGAACAAAAAACTCCTCGGCATACGATCCGCCAGGCCCAGCGATATGTTCATCGGAAAGATTTCTCTGACCGCGAAAGGAAACTGGGTCATCGTAGATGTCGAATCAAACTAACGTTAACTGAATGAAGAGCCCCATCAAGGAACTCGCTGTTCGATGGTCGATCCCTGTGATCGTTTTCATTTTCACAGTGTGGGCGATTGTCATGAAGAAGCCCGACTCGCATTCCCCATTTGAACGGGAGAAGGAGGGGATCTCCGAACAGCAGGAAGAAAAATTCGCCTACGAGGCGCTCAAATGGTACAACGACCAGCGAGCGTATCCGAAGGGTTCCATTCCCGTGGACTGGAGGGATAAAGCTCTTGCTCACATCCAACGGAACAATCTTCAGAAATCGTCCATGCTGAACACCCTGTCGTGGACAACTTTGGGGTCCGGCACCATCAGCGGGCGCACGCGCTCGGTCGTTATCGACCCGACTAACACAAACGTCATGTACTGCGGTTCGGTGAGCGGCGGCGTTTGGAAAACGACGAACGGAGGAGGCTCCTGGTTCCCGGTGACGGATTTCGCCTCCAACCTTGCTATCAATACCCTCGTGATGGATCCGGCAAACTCGAACATACTCTATGCGGGTACCGGTGAAGGTTGTTTCCCGATTGACGCATTGCGCGGCATCGGTGTCCTGAAAACCACCGACGGCGGTTCAACATGGACTACGCTGACGAACTTCAGTACTCCCAACCCGGATTACGGGTACTACTACATCAACAAACTCGTCATCAGTTCCGCTAATTCCAGCATCCTCTATGCGGGGATGATCGGCGGAATCTGGAAGAGCACCGACGCTGGCCTGAGCTGGGCAAAACTTAATATCTCGACGACATATATCTCCTGCATGGACCTCGTCGCGAATCCGTCGAATGCCAGCATCCTGTACGCGGCGTTCGGACTTCACAATCCCGATGGGGTGTACAAAACCACGAATGGTGGGACTACATGGAACAAACTCACCAACGGTTTCCCTCCGGTGTCGCAGAACTATCATCGTATCAGCCTGGCCGTGGCAGCGAGCAACACAAACGTCATTTACGCTTGCCTTGCCGATTCCAACGACTACACGCACAGCATCCAGAAGTCGACGAACGGCGGGGCTTTGTGGTCTGCTGTCGCGACTCCCTTCGACAACGACCCGCTCGTCAACGGGACGCACCTGGGCGGGCAGGGTTGGTACGACAACGTCATTGCGGTGGATCCCACTAACGCGAACTTCGTCTATACCGGCGGCATCAATCTATTCAAATCGCTTAACGGTGGTACCAACTGGAATCCCATCAGCGACGGGTACGGGTACAACGGTCATCCCTATGTCCATGTCGACGAGCACGCGATTGCGTTCCAACCGGGAAACGCGAATGTGGTCTTCTTCGGGAATGATGGCGGTGTGTTCAAGACTGCGAATGGCGGGACGAGTTTCTCGACCCTCAACAATAGTCTGGTGACTGTCCAATTCTATTCGATCGCCGTTCATCCCACCCTTGATATATACTATGGCGGCACACAGGATAACGGCACCATGCGATTTGACGGATCGAAGTGGGCTCAAGTCGTCGACGGGGATGGGGGGCCGGCCTTCGTCGACCCGACCACGCCGACAACGGTGTACGGCTCTTATGTTTACCTCGAGATGTACAAATCGACGAGTTCCGGCGCGCCAAACACCTGGGACCCCATCATGAGCGGCATTCCCCTCGCGGCCTCCATCGGTACTTCCGACCGGTGTTCCTTCATCGCTCCATTTACCATGGATCCTTCGAATTCGCAGACGCTGGTCGCGGGAACGTTTAAGATTTACCGCACGACCAACGGTGGTACCACTTGGGTAGACCCCAATTCTGCTTTGCCGAACAACGGCGACCTCACGGGTGACGGCAACGGCGCAGGGCAGGTCGGACAGGCGGGCTCCACGATCACCGCGATCGCTGTAGCATCGTCATCGTCGGCCACGATCTACGTCGGCACAAGCGGCAGCGGGACGGCGACCGCCAAGATCCAGGTGACCACCACGACGGGGCATACGTGGATCGATGTCACGAAATCTCCGCTGCCGGACCGGCAGGTGACGGCGTTCGCCATCGACCCGGCCAACGCGCAACGAACGTTCGCGACGTTTTCCGGCTACAATTCCAATACGCCGGCTCCCGGACATGTTTTCCTGACGACAAATGGGGGAAATTCGTGGTTGGACGCAAGCGGCGATTTGCCCGATGTGCCTGTGAATACCATCGTGATCGATCCGGTGAACTCGAACCACATCGTGGTGGGAACCGACCTCGGCGTTTTTGCGTCGTCCAACAACGGTACCAACTGGTCCCAGCAGAACAACGGTCTGGCCAATGTCTCCGTCGCGCAGCTTGTCGTCCGTGCAGACGGATATCTTTTTGCCGGAACGCACGGCCGGGGAATGTTCAAAACCACCACTCCGATGGCGGTGCAGGAGCATCCGCCCGCTATCCCTGCGGCGTTCGTTCTCCAGCAGAACTATCCGAATCCCTTCAACCCGACGACGACGATTCCGTTCAGCATCGCGCAGCGGTCATACGTCCGGCTGAAAGTGTTTGATGCCGCTGGACGGGAGGTCGCGACACTCGTGGACGGTGAGTTACCCGCGGGTTCGTACCATCCGACATTCGACGCTGGCAAGCTCGCGTCAGGAGTGTATTTTTATACTGTGGAGGCACGCGACCTCAGCTCGCTTTCGGGCAAACAGCTCGTAGATACGAGGAAAATGCTCCTTCTCAAATAGGAGATTGACGGTAAAAGGCATCAGGTTTCGGCTCATCGGCTGAGAGGCTGGGTATTTTCGCAAATCCTCCCGATTTTTTTGAATTCTGCTTGACACTAAGGGCAAAATTTTATATAATTTCATGTCAGTTTTTCCCTTGTGAATAGTCCTCCCCGCGTTGTTAGATTCCGGGAAAGATACCATTATTCAATCATTCTCAGGAGAATTCTTATGAAAAGTTTGCCACTCCTTTTCGGACGGCTAACATGCATTCTTGTTGTCGTTTCGTCTTTGAGTTTTGCTCAACCTGCCAATGATTCGTGTGCCGGCGCAACCATTATTCCATCGCTGCCGTACCACACGACTGAAAATACGCGACTTGCGACGCCCGATTCCACTGACCCCATCATTCTCTGCAATAACGGACTGGGCGGGGACGGAAAAACCGTTTGGTTCAAATGGACTGCGGACACCACGTCGTGGATTCGTTTCAGCACTGTTGGAAGCACTCCGGATTCGTTCGATACCGTGATAGGGCTGTACACCGGCACATGTTCCAGTTTGACAGAAGTGGCCTGTAATGATGATTCGGTGAGCGGGACTATCCGGCAATCTGTTATGTATTATCCTGTGCACAAGGGAACGACCTATACCCTACTGGTCGCGGAATGGAATGGAGGGGGAGGGAGCGGCGGGCATCCTACCGGTGGCGACCTGGTGTTGGATGTGCAAGTGTCACCCCCTCATGTTCTGCCGCCGATTGCGCTGGGTCCTAAAACAGGTTCTGTCGCGAACGGCGTTATCGTAAATACGAGTAATTTACCTCCGTCGATGAGTGAAGCCATCGGACGTGCAGGAGAAGAAAGGGATGAAATGCCCCCGCTGAAGCTTCTCCATCCGCCGAAACATCCTCATCCTCCTCTTCAACCGAAGGGTTCGCATTATTTCGAAGAGCAGGAAGTACAGAGTACTCTGTCGACTATTTCCCATCCTGTCGTCGTAGAGAGTTTTTCCGGTTATGATTTCGACGGCGCTTTCCCGCCGGACCCTATTGATGCCGCCGGTCCCATGCACGTCATGGCGCAGGTCAATTCAAGTTTCAGGGTTTGGGACAAGAGTGGAAATGTGCTAAAGACGGTCGATCTAAATGCATGGTACAATCATGCAATGCCCAACACGGGATTCAGCGATTGCTCGGTTGTCTATGACCACTACTCCCATCGCTGGGTGATGATTGGACTGATGGTCACTTCGGCGAATACATGCTACCTCGCACTTGCCGTCTCCCATGACAGCAGCGCGTTGGGCACTTGGTACATGTGGGGGTTGCCGGGTTGGAAGCTTGGCGATTCGGTTACGACGAACTTCACGGACCATCCGCATATCGGCTTTGACGATCAAGCCCTCTACATTACGACCCGCGAATTCGGCACGGCGGGGGGCCGTTATTCAAGAATCCGCATCATCGGCAAAGCTCAACTGTATAATAACACTGCGGGACCTGTGACATACGTCGACTTTTGGGACATGAGAGATCCCGAATTCCTGGATGTGCAGCCTGACTTTGTAAAACCGGCGATCATGTACGGCAGTCCCGGGGGAGAGTTCTTTGTCAATGCCTCCCCGTTTACCATCGGAACATACCTAACGGTGTGGCGAATAACCGACCCTCTCGGTTCTCCCTCAATTTCCGCGAACGATATTTCGGTTTACCAGTATGAGGGCGCCCCCGGTCCAAGCCAGCCGGGAGATGGAGTGACGTTCGAGGACATTGCGCCGGGTGGTATCGCTCACAAGCCGATCTATCGCGACAGTTCGCTGTTCATGGTGCACTCGGTCGCCAGCGGCACGGGTGGCGCCTACTCCGCCGTTGAGTATATCCGTATCAATCCGTTTACCAAAACCACGCTCGAAGACATGTCGATGGGCAAAGAGGGGTTCTGGCATTTTTACCCGGCACTCACGGCAGATTCAGCTCACAACATTTACATTACCTACACTCGTTCGGGCATTAACGAGTACGCCGGTGCATTCCTCTCCGGTCGGAAAGCGACCGACCCGCCCGGGTTATCGCCGAGCGTGCCATTGAAGAGGGGAGTCGCCCATTATGAGCTGCTGCAGAGCAGCACTCGTAATCGGTGGGGCGACTACATGGGCTTTGCCCTCGATCCGAGTGAACCCGGGACTGCCTGGGCACACACAGAGTATGCTGAAGGCACCAACGCCTGGGGCACGTGGGTTGGGAAAGTGAAGTTGAGTCCGCTCCCCGGGAGCATCCTGTATGCGGATCCGCTCTCAAACAATTTTGGGAAATGTGAAGCTGGGCTCGGGGGCGATACCGCCTCCTTCGCGATCTCCAACAGCGGTCTCGATACGCTCGTGATATCGGCGATCTCCGTGACGGACACGAACTTTGTCCTCGTCAACCCGCCGAGTCTCCCGCTCAGAATTCCGACGAATGAAGTTGATAGTATCAGAGTGGCATTCATGCCCAAGGTCGTGGGCAATTTCAACGATTCTCTTAACATTACGAGCAATGACGGCACAAATCCGGTAACTTCGATTAACCTCATCGGCTCGTGCTTCTCGGTAGTGAGGGCTCAAGAAGGGATCTTGTATGCCGGAGCCGGCTCGGATGGATCAGGAGAATTTCTAACGTTGAACGCTTCGTCGGGCCTTGCGACGCCCATGGGCTCTTCAGGATTCTCCGAAGTCATCAGCGCGCGCGTGAGGCCCAGCGATCATGTGATCATCGGTCTCTCATTTTCAGGCGCCGGGCAGATACTGGTTCGCATCAACAGCGCCGGCGGAGATGCACACCTCCTTGTAGCTGTTCCGTTTCCTATTACGGCTAAGGGCATGGCCTTCCGTGGCGATACTTTGTACGCGGGGGATCTGGCCGGCAATATTTACCGGGTTGATGTGAACACGGGAACTCCGATACTGGTGGTATCAACAGGATTACGTATCGCGGGACTTGATTTCAACCCCATCACCGGAGTCCTCTGGGCTTCCGTTAGAAGCGGTACTTTTATCGACGGTATTTACAAGGTTAATCTCTCGACGGGAACTCCCACTCTCGTCGGCAGGACGGGACTTAACAAGGCGACACAGGATATTATCTTCGACGCTTCTGGAAATCTCTTCGGTATTGCGGGTAGCGTGTCGGGGTCCGGTAACAATTCATTCATTGTTATCGATACACTGACCGGCAGCGGCACGGTATTGGGGGCCATCGGATATTCTTCCGTCGTTTGCCTGGCGATGGATCCCTCGACGGCGTTTATCTCGAGCACCTACCGTTTTGCGGCAAATTGGAATCTGATCTCTGTACCCCTCATCGTCCAAAGTTATGCCAGGCCGAATCTTTTCCCCTTCGCAATCTCCTCGGCATTTGCGTACGAAGGTCGATACATCACCCGGGATACCCTTGAAAGAGGACGCGGATATTGGCTGAAACTCGGTTCGGGAAGAGCTTTTGAATACGAAGGTTTGGCTGTTGATACACTTGACACAATTAGTGTTCGGCAAAAATGGAATATGGTGGGTTCGGTTTCCGTCCCGCTTCCCGTCAGCAAGATCAGCTCGACACCTCCGAACATTATCGCCTCGAACTTTTTGCGCTACGCGAAGGATACCGGGTATATCCCCGCAAGTATCCTTCAGCCGGGTGCAGGCTATTGGGTGAAGGTTGATACGAATGGTCAACTGATTTTTTCGCCATCCGTGATCCTGCCAATGCAATCGCCTCTGGAGAAGTCATTGCAAGTATTAACAGCGATGAACACGTTGACGATCCGCGACGGCAATGGCACTGCCCAGACACTCTATTTTGGAACAGGAGGAGAAGGTGCGCCCCCGCTCGATCGCTTCGAGCTCCCGCCGGCAGCGCCGAACGGAATGCTGGACGCGCGCTTCGGGACGAATACAATCGCCTCGTTCTACAACGATAAATCGGGGAAGGCATCCGAAGTCCCGATCATGATTCAGGCCGCATCATTCCCGGTGACGCTGCAATGGCATATCGAACACGACCTCCAGCTGAAGTATTCGATCATGTTCGCGAAGCAGAAGTCTTCCCAATCCATGTCTCAGGTAATGAAAGGGGACGGGACGATGAGATTGACAGGCGACGAAGTGTCGAATCTGCGATTGCGGGTGGAGGGGAATGTCCTGCCGATGCAGTTTGCCCTGGGACAGAATTATCCTAATCCCTTCAACCCGACGACGAAGATACACTACGAATTGCCGAAGGATGCGCTCGTGAAACTCGTGGTGTTTGATGTTCTCGGAAGAGAAGTTGCAACGGTTGTCGACGGCCGCCAGAGTGCGGGCGTGTATGATGCGACGTTTTCCGCATCAGATTTCGCGAGCGGTGTATACTTCTATCGATTGCACGCGGAGGGGATCGACCGGACGGGTTCCCAGCAGTCGTTCGAGAGCGTGAAAAAGATGTTGCTTTTGAAATAGTTCAGGGGCATTGGGAGTCCCCGCTTCACTGTACGGTCCCGGAGCGCGGGCCTGCGAAAAGCGCCGGACGATTCGGTGTGCCCTGCTGAACCGCTCACAGCGACATATGCAGGGGATGGCTGCGTGGCCCGAGGTCGACAATCACCCGCTGCATTCGTTTTCACCCTTCGTCGTTGAACTTCCGGATACGATCGGCAAGCTCATCGAGCATGCGATTCACCGGTTTATCGTCCGTGACGATTGTTACGTCTGCCTGAGCATACAATGGCTCTCGTTCGGCCAGAAGATGTCGAATGCGGAAGTCGAGCTCTTCGTCGGTGAGACGTTTTCCGTCAGTATTGTCGAGGAGAGGTCGATCTGTTTTCAATCGGACTCGCTGGAAGATAGCTTCCGGACGTGCTTTCAGGTAAACGAGAATGCCGGTTGACCTCACGACGTGCAGGTTATCCGCATGTGTGATCGTGCCGCCGCCTAACGAAACGACGTATCCTTTACGCTTGCTCACATTGGCAAGAATCGCATGTTCGAGCTTGCGAAAATGGCTTTCGCCGAGCGTCTGGAAAATCTCTGATACGGTTTGCCCTGCCGATAATTCGATCTCACGATCGATGTCGATCAGACCGAAGCCGAGCTTCTGGGCGAGGAACGGCGCGAGGGTGCTTTTCCCGCTGCCCATGAATCCCGCGAGGTAGATGAGGTTTCCCTTTGTGTGTTTCATCGGGTCAAAACGTCGAAGGCCATTCCGGTTTGTGCGGGCGGGAATTCGAATATCGTGTGAGTTGTATCACCCCATCGAATCGACGGACGCGCAGTCCTAATTCCGGTGGGGTGTGATGAGAACGTCGTGATCATCCTCGCGGGCCTTGCAGAGCCCGGACGATCCTGACCGGACGCAGTGTAGGGGTTGAGCGCCTTCATTCCACGGTGACGGACTTCAAGTTTCGGTTTCAGCAACACCGGGGTTCTCCGTGTCCCCGTCAGCGAAGTGTCGGTCTAACCTCACCTTCGCGTGCCGCCGCCGGCACAGCGCTGTTCTTGTGTGGCGGGGGCTGGGTGCTACCGATAGAAAACATCACGGTTGTCGACGATATCAGCGGATTTCTTGAGCTGGTCTAACCATTCCGTGAAGAAACGATTTCGTTCGTCTCTCAATAACTGGGCGCGCAAGAGTTCCTTCTGCGCGTTGTAGAGGGTAGAATCAAACGGCGACTTGCTGAACAAACGGATGATGTAGTAACCGCGCGAACTCTCTATAGGTTTGGAGATCTCTGCGACATTCAAGCTCGAGGTCCCTCCGATGAAGCCCAGATCACGGCCTATGCCGGGTATTGTTCCGCCCAGCGTGAACGGTGCGAGTTTTTGAACGATGATTTGTCCATTGCGTGCTATGAGCGTGGCCAGACTGTCTCCCGCATTGAGCGATTGCCGGAGTTGGGTGGCGAGAGACTTCACTTTCTCCATCTTCTTCTCGCGCTTCACGCGCGCCTCCAGAGTTGTTTTCACCTCCTCGAACGGCCGCAGGCCGGCATCCTTCACCTCGGAGACCATGAAAACGCCATATCCGTTCGAGAGCGAGATGACATCGGAGATGCTGCCCACTTTGCCGTTGAAAGCGAACTTGTTGAGCGCGTTGTTCAAACCGACGCCGGGAATGACCGCATTCTTCTGAAAAGCCGGAGTCTCGCTCACGGTGTAATTCTGTCCCTGAGCTTCTTTTACGAAATCCCCGTGTTTCGCGAGATACTGAAAATCCTGTGACTGCTGATTCAAGGCATCGCGGGTTTGTCCGCTGACCTTCACGCTGATATGTATGTCCGAAAATTTCACCTCATGATTGTCCCTGGCGATGACCTTGATGATGTGGTATCCGAACTGGGTGCGAACGGGACCGACAATTTGTCCGACCTTGGCTTTGAAGGCCGCCTCTTCAAACGGCTTCACCATTCGCCCTTTTCCAAACCAGCCCAGTTCTCCACCGCGGGAACCGGAACCCACATCCTTCGAGTGTTGTTTTGCGAGCGCTGCGAAATCTTCGCCTTGCCTTGCTGCGGCCAGCACCTCGCGTGTTTCTTTGAGTGCTTTCACGCTGTCATTGTTTTCAATTTGTATCAGGATGTGGCTTGCGTTGATGAAATCATCCTTGCCGGTTCGGAATTCTTCCACCTTGATTACATGGAAACCGTCGAAGTCTTTGAGGGGACCGATGATTTCTCCGGCCTTCGCCTTGAAGATGGCATTCTCCTTAACCTGTGAGATTTCGCCGTGTTTGAAGAACGCATCGGAAACCGGCGCCTCAGAATAGGTTTTTGCCAGGTCTTGGAAGTCGGCTCCCGCGCGGGCGCGCTGTGCCACGTCATCGAGTTCAGACGTCACGGATTCGGTGTCAGCCCCAGAGGGGACTTCGTTGAACATCACGTACTTGAGTCTGCGGCTGGGTTCGAATTTGAATTCCTCGGAGTGCTCGTTGTAGTAATGCCGCAGGTCGTCGTCGGTGACTTTTATTTCATCGTCCCTCACAAGCTGGTTGGGCTCGAACAGGGCGTACTCTGCCTCGTACTTCGTATTCTGATCGGTGAATCTCTGCAGGACTTCGCTTTCAGGAACGCGAAGGCCGGAGAGAATGATACTTTGCAGTTTCTCACGCTTGCGCTGCTTGCGCAGGATTCCTTCAACCTGCAGCCACGCTGCCTTGTTCTTTGGATTCTGGATGGCCGACTCGTATGCCTGGCGGTTAAATACGCCGGTCGAGTCCGTGAATCTCTGCCGCAAGAAATCGGGGGGATTATCCCCGCGCACCCAATCCACTATTTCCTGGTCGGTGACGGCGATACCGAATTTCTGAATTTGCTCATCGAAGAGTTTCTCTTCAACGAGGTCGTTCCACACCTGGTCTCTGATCGTGCGGAGCTGGTTCTCGTCCGGCTCGTTGTTGGTTTGCGCTTTTTGGTTATCGGCGACCTGCTTCACCATCTCCGAAAAATCCTTGTAAAAAATCGGTTCGTCGTCGATGACTCCGATTTCCTGAGACTCCGTCGAGGGGCCTCCACGCCGTCTGCGACCCGTGATGTCCATACCCCAGTCGAGGACGATATACACCACGAATACTCCGGCAAAAATAGCAAAGACCGTCGAGAGACTCTCTCGTAATTTCGTCATTAAAGGCATTTTAGCAGATTTCCTAAGCTAAGAAAAGGAGATTTGTTAGTTTAGCAAAGAAATATACGGGAAAAATAGGTGAGAAGCAATGGATTTTCGAATTTCTTGAGGCTCAGAGTCGTCTGGACGGGTCGTCGGAGGAGAATCCTCCTAAAACCATCGCCACAGCCAGTATTTCTCGGCGACGACTTTCGCCCAGTGGTAGGTGACGCTTGGTTCATGCATTTCGATTGTCGGGGCAGGCAGGTCGAAGAAATTGCCATGGATATATCCGGCTTTCCCATTCCCTGTCTCCAGGAAACAAAATCCAGTGCCGGGGTAATCCTTCTTCATGCCATGATGGAGGATTTCGCAGGCAATATTATGCGCCACGGTTTCCGCTTGATTGAGCGCAAAAGTGCCGGCTTTCGGGAGCGCAGAACCGTTCGCGAGAGGGACCGTTGCAACATCTCCGATGGCATATACGTCCGGGTGTCGAGTTTGCATACTTCGGGGATTCACGGGAATCCAGCCCGCGACATCGTTGAGTCCCGACGAACGAACAACTTCGGGAGCCCGATGCGGAGGAACGGCAAGGCAAAGGTCAAACTCCGCGAGCACACCATTTTCAAATGTCAGTTGTTTCTTGGCCGGGTCGATATGTTTAATCTTGTGGTCCGGCCTGTAGAGAATGCCTCGTTGTTCCAGAAGCGGCAGGAGCTCCTTGCCTGCCTCCGTGCCTGTTGCGGCAAGAGGGAACAGTTCGGGGGTATATATCTCGACCTTGCATTCCTTCGTGCCCGCTCCGGGTTGGAATCGTTCCTTCCGGGAGAAAAATGATTCCAAGAGCAAGGCCGCCTCATAGGGAGCCGGGGGGCACTTGTACGGAAGACTTGTAACCACAATCGCGATTCTTCCGCCGCTGAATGTCTGAAGTGCTGAGCGAAGCCGTTGGGCTCCGTCAAGAGTGTAAAAGGAATGAATCGATTCTCCCATCCCCGCGGTGCCCTGCAGCGCCAGCTCGGCCCCCAGGGCCACAACGAGATAGTCATATGCGATGGTCGAAGCATCCGTTTTCACCGTGCGCCGGTCAAGGTCGATCTCGCGAACGACGGTATTCTGAATCTCAATGCCGTATTTATTGAGGAGCGAAAGTGGTTTCAGGATTGCCTCGGGCTTGCGCCAGCCCAGCATGACCCAGAGGTACGAAGGGGGGAACGAGTGGACTGCCTCCTTTTCGACGACGACCACCCGGTGGTCTTTTCCAAGATGGCTCCTTAATTCTCTTGCCGTTACAATGCCGCCGATACCGCCGCCGAGGATCAGTATTGTCTTCTCATGCATATATGGAATCTACAAAAATATTTGAAAAAAGTCGAGTGGCCGCATCTCTCAGGGTAACCGGCAGCCGGTTGATTTCCATTCAAAACCGGAGTATATTGGACGAAAGAAAGCAATAGCAGCACTTTGTTCCCGGTGCACCGTGCGGAGACCGATCCCTGAATGGCACTCTCGCCCGAGCCGGGTTGTCGGCGGACGCCTGTAACAATGAAAACAAAGGACAAACCCTTGAGCAGTACATTTTTTTCTCATCTTCGCTGCAGTCAATGCGATCGGACGTATGATCCGGCCAAAGTCCAAACAGTGTGCGGACAATGCAATAAGACTCTGCTTGCAGTATATGATCTTGCCACTGCGAAAAGGTCTCTCTCGACTCGCCAATTCTCAACCCGCGAGAAAAGTCTTTGGCGCTACCGGGAGTTGCTCCCCGTGTTTGATGATACGTCCATCGTTTCTCTCGGCGAAGGTTGGACGCCGGTTCTCCATGCAAAAACCCTGGGGAAAGAATTAGGACTACGACATCTTTTCATTAAAGATGAAAGCCTGAATCCAACGGGGTCGTTCAAGGCGCGGGGACTCTGCATGGCAGTATCGAGATCAAAGGAGCTGGGGATCGCGGAAGTCGCGATGCCGTCCGCAGGCAATGCAGGCGCTGCGCTCGCCGCCTATGCCGCGAAAGCCGGCATGAAGGCGCATGTCTTTGTGCCGAAGGACACGCCGGTTATCAACGTCAGGGAAACGAGACTCTATGGCGCGGAAGTCTATATGGTTGACGGCGTCATCAGCGATGCGGGGAAAAAAATGAATGAGATGCGGCAGGGGAAGAATTGGTTTGATATGTCCACGATGAAGGAGCCGTACCGGCTCGAGGGGAAGAAAACGCTGGGATATGAATTGGCCGAACAGTTCGACTGGAAGCTCCCCGACGTCATTGTCTACCCGACCGGCGGAGGGACCGGACTTATCGGGATGTGGAAGGCCTTCCGGGAAATGGAAGAGCTTGGGTGGATCACCGGAAAGAAACCGAGAATGGTTGTCGTCCAATCGGCAGGTTGTGCGCCGATCGTGAAGGCGTTTGAGGATGGCAGGAAGGCTTCGGAATTTTGGAACAACTCTGCCACCCTCGCCTCCGGGTTGCGCGTACCGAAAGCTTTTGCCGACGAATTGATCCTCTCCGCGGTCTATGAGAGCGGGGGTACGGCTGTTTCCGTGAACGACGATGAACTCCTTGCCGATATGAAACTAGTAGCCCGGGAAGAGGGATTGCTGCTCTGTCCGGAGGGTGCCGCTGCCGTTTCCGCTGTCCGTCATCTTCTGAAGAGGGATTTCGTTCAGGAGAGCGAGACGGTCGTCGCATTCAACACCGGTTCGGGGTATAAGTATGTGGAAGTCCTGGAACGGTTAGAGAAGTAAAGAAAATCCCTGTTTCTTATTGTGGAGCCCATTTCCCGTCATTGCAATTCATTGCCATTCAGCGTATATTGCAATGAAAAGTTCGGGATTTGGAGAATTTGGAACATCAATATCGCCGCATTCTTATCGTTCGGACGGACAGAATTGGGGATGTCGTACTGACCCTGCCCGTCGTTCAGGTTCTCCGGGAATGCTTTCCGACATCCCACTTAACAATGCTCATCCGTCGTTACACGGCTGACCTGATAGAAGACAATTCCTCTATTGATAAGATCCTCTTCTATGACGACGGGGTCCAACCTGTACCTTTCATGCGGCTGGCGAGATTACTGCGGAGCGAACATTTCGATGTCGTCATCCACACGTATCCGAGATTCCGGCTGGCGTTAATGACGTGGATTGCAGCAATACCCCTGCGTGTCGGCACGGGATATCGCTGGTATTCCTTTCTGTTCAACAGGAAACTCTTTGAGCACCGGAAGGATGCAACACGTCATGAGCTTGAGTATAACCTCAATCTTCTGAAAACCCTTGGGTGTCCGGTCGACGGTCAAAACATTTTTCCGTCACTCGAGGTCAGAGAGACCACGGTCGGGAGAGTCAAAGTGTTGTTGAGAAGTCTGGGGGTTCGTGAAGAGAGCAGGCTGGTTATATTGCATCCCGGCAGCGGCGGATCCGCGCGGGATTGGAGTGCGCGCAACTTCGGATTGCTCGGACGAAGTCTCGACGAGATCACCGACGTGCAAACAATTATCACCGGGACCGCTCACGAGCGGAATCTGGTGGAAGAAGTGCGTCGCGTCGCCGGCGGCCGTGCTCTTGCCGTGGTGGACCGGCTCAGCCTCAAGGAATTTGCGGCGCTCGCGAAGATCTCCTCGCTACTTGTTGCCAACTCGACGGGACCAATTCACATCGCCGCCGCCGTGGGGACTCCGGTGATCGGCCTGTATCCACAGGTAATCCCTATGACTGCGGATCGGTGGGGTCCGGTGACCGAGAAGAAAATCATTTTTTCACCCTCCAACATGCCGAAGGATTGCAACAAATGTGTGAAACAGCGGTCGCCAGTGTGCGAGTGCATGGATTCGATAACCGTTGCGGAAGTCTTCGGGGCTGCGAAAAAGCTGTTGGCGGGCGAGCCGGTAAGAGTTCAGTTGCGCGTATGAGGATTACTTCCCTGGCGTTCCTCGCTCTCGGTTTGGTCATTGCATTTCCCTCAGATCAATATCGTCCGGACATTGCAGTCGAAAATCCCGTATTCATGTTCCAGGACACGACTTCGGCGAGAAAGGATTTCGCGGTTGCGCAGACGGATACGGATTCTGTCTCCTTCGCATCGGTGAGAAAAGTCAGCAACTCTGCGTTCAGCTCGGGGGAGTACTTGAAGTTCGAAGTAAAATATGGTTTTATCTCCGCCGGCGATGCGGTTATGAAAATCTCCGACACCGTCTATTCCAACGGCCGCAAGTGCTTCAAGATAGAATTCCAGGTTGACTCGAAGCCGTTTTTCAACTGGATCTACAAGGTCGAAGACCGCTACAGCACCATCGTCGATTCCGAAGGGATCTTTCCCTGGAGATTTGAGCAGCATATTCGGGAAGGCAACTTCCGGCGGGACTTCACCGCAGAGTTCGACCAGGTCAATCACGTCGCGAGAACATCGGAAGGGCTGCACCGGATACCGGCGTACGTTCAGGACATCATGTCGGCGTTTTATTTCACGCGGTTGTTTGATTTTTCCAATTACCATCCCGGACAGAAACTCCATCTGCAGAACTTCTATAAAGATTCCACGTACGAGCTTGATGTGAAGTTTAAAGGAAGGCAAACCATTGAAGTCGCCGCCGGAACATTCAACTGCATTATTGTCGAGCCGCTGGCGCGGGAGGGCGGATTGTTCAAGAGCGACGGCCATGTCTACGTGTGGCTCACCGATGATGAACGGAAACTTCCCGTTAAGGTCAGTACGCAGATCATCATTGGCTCAATAGATTCGGAACTAACGGAGTATCGTGGGATCAACGGTATCATTTCGGCCAAAGTCAAGGAAGAGTAAGTCATGCCAAAATATAAACAGGTGGATTTGACCAACGTCAAGACAATTTCGATTCTGCGGCGAAAGAGCAAGGTGCACCCCGGGGATTTCGCGAAAGTGTTTGAGCCATCCCGCCAAAAGTTTCCGGAGTTTGTTCGATCGTTGCCGCGCATTCTGGCGGCGGAGGATTTGCGCCGATTCGTCGAGAGCGTTGCGGTGGCCTACCGGCGTAAGAAGCCCGTCATCGCATTGATCGGCGCTCATGTGGTCAAGGTAGGGTTGAATCCCCTGATGATCGACATGGTGAGGCGCAGGATTATTACATGTGTGAGTATGAACAGCGCCGCTGCGATTCACGATGTCGAGACCGCGATGTGGGGGCAGACGTCGGAAGATGTGGAAGCGAATATTCTCGACGGGACGTTCGGGATGTCGAAAGAGACGGGAGAATTCATCAACGGAGTTCTCGGACATGCGATGGTGAGCGACGATGCCGGGTACGGTGAAGCGTTGGGGAAAGCGCTCCAGAAGGCTCCTCATAGGAAGATGAGTCTCCTGGCGACCTGTTATCGACAGGGTGTACCCGTCACCGTGCACGCTGCAATCGGAACGGACATCGTGCACCAGCAGCCGACGATGGATGGGGCTGCAACGGGTGAAATGACGTTTCGCGATTTCAAGGTGCTGTGCAATGAAGTGAAAAACCTCCGCGGCGGAGGTGTTGTCATGAACATCGGCTCGGCAGTGGTCTTGCCCGAAGTGTTTTTGAAAGCCCTCACTGTCGTTCGGAATCTCGGTTTCAAAGCTCAGGGATTCACGGCGGCCAATTTCGATATGATCCAGCATTACCGGCCGCGCATGAATATTGTGCTTCGACCGACGAAAAATCACGGCAAAGGATATTGTTTCACCGGTCATCATGAAATCATGATTCCGCTCCTCTTCGCGATGATCAAGGACCGACTGAAGACCCGATGAACGAACCAGGGAGTCTGATAGAACCACATCCCCAAGCGGCCTTCGCAGGGGTACCTCTCCAAGAACTTTCATTCCTTGAGAGGCACGGCATTTCTCCCGTCATGTTCGGACTTGTTTCCCTCGGTCTCATTTTTTTTCTCTATGAGATCGTCGGCGGTATTGTCACGTTTCTATTCTTCGGGGTAAAGCTGACGGCGGAAAACGCCACCGGCTTCAGGGTTGCCACTGCGATCGGACAGCTTGCGCTCATTCTCCTTCCGACCATCGCGCTGGCCCGGTTAGCGACCTCCAAACCCGCGCAGTATCTCCGGCTTGGATTCCCGCAGCCCCTGCTGTTTGTTCCCCCCATCATTGGAATTTTTTCACTCCAGCAGATGCTCCAGATCTATATGGTGTTCCAAGACAAAATTCCCTTCCCGCACCGCCTTCTGCCGGTCGTCAATCAGTTGAAGGAACTGATCGAGGAGGCCTATAGAATTCTTGTCAGCTCAAACTCCGTGCCGGAGCTGCTGTTCGTTCTCGTTGTCGTGGCATTGATTCCCGCGATCGTCGAAGAGCTCATGTTTCGCGGTTTGATACAACGGAGTTTTGAAAGGGGGCTGAGTCCGTTGAGCGGCGTTGTTCTCACCGGTGCCATTTTTGGGGCCTACCACCTGAACCCCTTCGCGTTTCTTCCGCTGGCCGCGCTCGGTGTGTATCTTGGTTTTCTCGCTCTGCGGGCGAACAGCATCTGGGTTTCGGCCGCAGCGCATTTTTTCAACAACGCGACTGCCTCCCTCGCGGTCTATCTTCACTATGACGATGATGCTGTTGTCAACGGCAATCCGGGAACTATGCCAGTGGGGATTCTCTTGTTGACATTTTTGGTCTTCACCCTGTTGTTTCTTGGCTCGACGTATTGGTTTATCCGCATGACTGCGCAGAAAGAGGAACCCTCACCACTCGACAGAGATGTGGCATGAGCAACCTCACGCAGAGAGTCCTGACGGCCGTTGTTGCCATCCCGATTATTCTGGTCATTACCCTGGCAGGAGGTGTTTATTTCTTTGGATTCGTAGCACTCGCATCGGCCGTGGCGTTGAAGGAGTTCTACGCATTGGCAAGAGCGAGGGGGGCTCAACCACTCATCGGACTGGGAATCGTATCCGGTTTTTTCGTCAATCTCACCTTCTTCCATGCAAAACTTTATGCTCTCCTCATCGCGTTGTCTGGAGGAAGCCCGATGTCCCTGCCGTCGCAAACTCAGGCGCTGCTTATCATCCTCCTGGTGAGTGTCGCGGTCATGAGTCTCGTTGAGCTGTTTCGGAATAAAGGGTCGGCGATTACTAATCTCTCAACAACTGTGTTTGGTGTACTGTACGTCTCCATGTTTTTCGGTACTCTCATTGGAATACGCGAGTTGTTCATTCCGCTTGATTTTCCGATGCTCCGCTACTTCCCGGGTGAGGCAGCGCTGAGCGCGACGACTGCGGCGCAGGTATACCGGTGGGGTGGGTGCACGGTGATTTCGGTCCTGGCGATGATCTGGATTTGTGACTCGGCAGCGTTCTACGGGGGAATGGCATTGGGAAAGCACAAGCTCTTCCCGCGGGTCAGCCCGAACAAGAGCTGGGAAGGAGCTGTTTTCGGATTCGTTTTCGCGATTGCCAGCGCTCTTGCCGCAAAATACCTCGTTCTGGAGTACCTTCCCCTCGGCGGAGCAATCATCCTCGGCATCATTGTCGGTGTGCTGGGACAGCTTGGCGACCTCGTGGAATCGCTTTTGAAGCGCGACGCGGGAGTGAAGGATTCATCTCAGTTGATTCCGGGCCACGGAGGCGTGTTCGACCGGTTCGACAGTTTGCTTTTGGTAGCCCCGCTTGTGTATCTTTACTTAGATTTCGTTCTTTTTTCATAAGAGACACGTGCTCGGGGGATTCAGGTTCTTCCGGACAAAGGCAGGATCCCCGAGAGTCATCACTCCATAACGAAGGGCTCTAGGTTTTTCAGATGCTGAACGGAAATCGCTTTATTTCCTGTGTTGCGGCAGTCGTGCTGGGGATGTTCGTCTTGCCGAACACAGCGCTTTCCCAGGATCCGTCGATGCCACTTCAACAGCTCGACCTTCCCCGGTTCTACTTCGATGCCTTGAGTTTCGCAACCCGCCAACAGGATACGTCACGGCTCGATGTGTACATCGAATTGCCCTATGAGTTGCTCTCGTTCACAAAAGACGGCGATGTGTTGCGGGCAAACCTCGAGATCACAATGGATCTTTCCGATTCCCTCGGGAATCTCGTGAACGAACAACTGTGGACTGAGAAGATCGAGACGAAAAACTATGACGAATCCGTCTCCGGACACATCGGGAAAGTGTGTCAGAAATCCTTCTTGGTGAGCCCCGGGGTGTACAAAACTGCGGTGCAGGTCAGGGATGCTGAAACGAAAACGTCGAGACACATCAGCCGGACGGTAATCGTCAGGAAATTCGACCCCGGCGCATTGAGGATCAGTGATTTGCTGCTGGTCAATCACCTGGAAAGAGGGCCGGAAAGAACCGTTGTTATCCCTAATATCTCGGGAAACATCGGCACAAAACGAGACAGCTTCTATATTTTCTTTGAGGCCTATCGAAACGGGGTGACTGATTCGGCAAAGTTTCTGCTCACGGTCCACACCGTGAAAGGTGAGATCGTTGAGCGTGATTCACTTTTGCGATCTCTCGGCAATGCAGGGAACGCTTGCTTCATGAAGGTTGATTGCAGCAAACTTTCCGCCGGCGGGTACATCGCAGAGGTCCAGGGCTGGTCGGTCGATACATCCTCGCCGTCGGTGATTCGCCAGGGAACCGCAATCGCTTCCCACACGTTTACGATTCGGTGGAAAGGTCTGCCACCGACTGTCACGGATTTGGACCTTGCGATCGATGAGCTGCAGTACATTGCGGACAAAGATGTGATCCAGGCGATGAAGGGTGAGACAACCGAGAAGAGGCGGCAGATGTTCCTGGATTTCTGGAAGAAACGCGACCCGACGCCCAATACCGAGGCCAACGAACTGATGGAGGAGTACTATCAACGCGTCGATTACGCGAACAAGACGTTCAGCCATTATACCGATGGTTGGAAAACGGACCGCGGAATGGTGTATATTATCTTCGGCGTGCCCAGCAACGTCGAACGCCATCCGTTCGACATGGACTCAAAACCGTATGAAGTGTGGACGTACTATGAACTCAACCGCCAGTTCGTCTTTATCGACGCCACAGGGTTCGGGGACTACCGGCTTCAAAACCCAATTTGGGATACGTGGCGGACCGGATACCGCTGACAACGATCAGAGTACTACGTGATAGACGGAATGTGCTTCGGTTCCTTCGCAGAAATCTGATTTCCAGGCTGGGGGGGTTGGTACTGCTTTCCGTGATAGTGTCGCACGCCGACCAGCCGGCGGTCATTCGTGCCATTACCATCTCCGGTAATCATGCCCTGACCGTGAACCAGCTCATGACAGTGATCACGGAGAGACGGGGTTCCACGTTTTCAAAGCTCCGGATCAACACGGACGTCGCTTCTCTCCTTCAGCGGTATCATGAGGAAGGCTATTACTTCGCGACGGTGAGTCTCGTTCCTCCGGTCTTTTCCAGCGACAGCGCGTTCGTCGATGTCGGATTTACCATCGATGAAGGAGAGCAGACACGTATTGGAACGATCGAACTCGAAGGCAATACGGCTTTCACGCGGGATGAGATCCTTCAACAGTTTGAAACCCATCCCGGCGGATTTCTCGACCCCAGAGTGCTTGAACGCGATATTGATGCCCTGCTTACCCGCTATGAACGGGACGGCTATCCGTTTACCGACATCGCCATCGAAGAAATTTCGCGATATCAGGAAGAATCTGTGTCGAAATTGCGTCTTGTGTTGCACTTCGAAGAGGGTGAAAAGGTAACTATCGATGAAATCCACGTGGCAGGGAACAAAGAGACAAACGAGCACGTCATTGTGCGCGAATCAGGCATCCGGCCCGGCGATTACTATGACCAGGAAGAAATAGAAAAGATCCCGCAACGGCTCAACCGCATGAATATTTTCTCCCGCGTCGAAGAGCCCGAGTTCTTTGTAAAGAAATCCGGTTCCGGCGGCTTGCTTCTTTCAGTTCAGGAAGGGAATACCAGCACGTTCGACGGTATCATTGGATACGTCCCCGCCCCGACCGCTGACGCGCAGGGGTACGTGATGGGTTTAGTGAACGTGACGATGAGAAATCTCTTCGGGACGGCACGCAGGCTCAACGTCCATTGGCAGCGCGATGACCAGCTTTCGCAGGAGCTGTCGGCGCAGTACGTGGAGCCGTGGGTCGCCGACCTTCCCGTTGACGCGAGCGCCCTCTTCCAGCAGCGCCAGCAGGACACCACCTACGTTCGTCGTGCGTTCGAGCTGAAAGCCGACCTGCATGTTTCGGACGCGTTCACGGTCGGAGGAATTTTTGACCAGGAAAATGTCATTCCGTCAAGCACCCTGAGCGGCGTGGTATTGTCGAACAGCAGAACGGTGACGACGGGACTGGAACTCCGATACGATTCGCGTGACGATATCTTCAGCCCGACGAACGGCGTCAATTACCGCAGCGATTACCAGTTCGGCAATAAAACCATCCTTGGCCAGCCAATCGACTCTGCATCGAAAACCAGCTTTACTGTTCAGAAGGTCAGCTTTGACGCTGAGTTTTTCGTGCAACCCTTCCTGCGCCAGGTCGTTGCCTTCGGCGTTCATGGTCGCCAGTTGACGAGCGACAATATCGACGTCGGGGATCTGTACCGCTTCGGGGGCGCGACGACGATGCGTGGATACCGGGAAAATCAGTTTCTCGGTTCGCGCGTGGGGTGGACCAACGCGGAATACCGCTTCCTGCTCGCCCGCCGTTCCTACTTCCTTGTTTTTTTCGACACCGGTTATTACTTTCTACCGGGCGATGACGCCAAAGGGATTTCATCGATTGAAAACCTGAAGTACGGTTATGGCATCGGCATCCGGCTTGAATCGTCGCTCGGAAATATCGGCGTGAGTTTCGCGCTGGGGGAGGGTGACTCGTTCAGTCAGGGGAAAATCCACATCGGCCTGATCAATGACTTCTGAGCAATGAACAATGATGAATGACCAGTGACAGGAGTAATGGAGTATTGGAGTGATGGAAGATGTAGATAATGAGATTATGAGTAGTTGAGATATGCCAAAACGTTTTTTAATTTTGCATTTTTAATTTTTAATTGCTGTGTACGTCATGGCAGGCAAGATAAAATGGTAGACCTGGAATTCGAACGGAGACTATGGTCGAAAGGAATTGGACTCGTCGCGGGTGTCGATGAAGCCGGCCGGGGACCGTTGGCAGGTCCGGTCGTTGCGGCGGCGGTTGTATTTCCGGCGGACACCTGGATTGAAGGTGTGAATGATTCAAAAAAACTTTCTGCCGGCGAACGGGAACGGGTTTTCGAGCTGATCACTCAAAAAGCAATGAGCATTGGCGTCGGCATCGTCCCGAATACCATCATTGATAGAGTGAATATTTTTCAAGCCACCATGCAGGCGATGGCGGAAGCAGTGGCCAAACTCTCATCCGCGCCCCAGCATTTGCTGGTCGATGGACCGCACTATCGCGACAGCACCATCCCCTGCACCCGAATCGTCGACGGCGACGCAAAATGTTTTACGATTGCTGCCGCTTCCATTATCGCAAAAGTTACCAGAGACCGGCTCATGGTCGAATACGACAAAGCATATCCTCAGTACGGATTTGCAAAGCACAAGGGATACGGAACGAAGGAGCACCGCGAGGCGATTCGCAAATTCGGTTCCTGTGAACTGCACCGCCAAAGTTTTCGCTTGCTGGCAAGAATTCTCTCCGATGCGAATGAATAGGCGGGCGTGGGGCAAGGAAGGCGAAGACCGTGCGGTTGGTTTTCTATTGAGAAAGGGTTACCGTATACTTGAACGGAACTTTCGATTCGAACGGGGTGAAATCGACATTGTCGCGGAGGATGGCGGGACCCTGGTTTTTGTGGAGGTGAAAGCACGCCGGTCGAAATCCTTTGGTGAAGCGGAAGACGCAGTTTCGGTACACAAAAGAAAACAATTGAGAAGAATAGCCGAGGGATATCTCTTCAAAAACAATATTGACGGAAGAGCATGCCGGTTCGATGTCATCGGAGTCCAGTATGTTGGTAAGGAGACGCAGATTCGGCACCTGGTGGATGCGTTCTGAAAATAGAAGGTAGGTGAGAGGAGATAGGTGGTAGGTGAATGGGTGAAACGGTGAAGAATTAGGATTATGAGATGGTGAGAACTAGGAAGCTAACAGCCAATAGCTAATGGCTAAAGGCATTGAACAATGAGCAATGACGAATGACCAAGAACTAAGAACTACGAACCAAGAACCAGGAACTAAGAACCAAAAAGACAGATGAATGCTTTGCCCCTTGTTATTGCTGCCTTGTGCATCATGGCGATCGCCTATCGTTACTACGGCGCGTTCCTCGCCGCGAAGGTTGTCGCCCTCGACGACGCGCGTGTGACGCCGGCGCACACGTTGTACGACGGTCAGAATTATCTTCCCACCAACAAATGGGTCTTGTTCGGGCATCATTTCGCCGCCATATCGGGCGCGGGTCCGCTCATCGGCCCGGTGCTCGCGGCCCAGTTTGGATTCCTTCCGGGGTATTTGTGGCTGCTGATCGGCGTGTGTCTTGGCGGGGCTGTGCATGACTTTGTGATTCTTTCTGCGTCAATCAGAAGAAAGGGGAAATCGCTCGCCGAGATAGCCCGCAACGAGATCAGTCCGCTCGCCGGAATCATCGGCTCGGTCGCGATTCTGATCATTGTCGTAATTGCCCTGGCTGGCCTCGGCCTTGCCGTGGTGAATGCGCTGAGAGACAGCGCATGGGGGACATTTACCATCGGCATGACGATACCCGTGGCGTTGTTTGTCGGACTCTGGATGTACCGCATCCGCCCGGGGAAAATCGTCGAAGCGAGCGTGATCGGTGTCGTGGCCGTTGTGGCCGCCGTCGTCATCGGCGCGTGGATTCCGCAGTCGCCCCTCGCACAGTACTTCACGCTGTCACGTGAGGGCATTATTATCGCAATTGCGGTGTATGGTTTCATTGCATCTGTCTTGCCCGTGTGGCTCCTGCTTGCTCCGCGGGATTATTTGAGCTCCTACATGAAAATAGGAACGATCGCCGCCCTCATCGTGGGTGTTATTGTCGTGCATCCCGACCTGAAAATGCCCGCGATGACGCAATTCGTGAATGGCGGGGGTCCGATCGTCTCCGGGAAATTGTTTCCCTTTGTCTTCATCACCATTGCCTGTGGAGCGATCTCGGGGTTCCACGCGCTTGTGTCATCCGGGACGACTCCGAAGATGCTCAACCGTGAATCCGACGCACGGATGATCGGGTACGGCGCGATGCTCATGGAAGGGGTCGTCGGAATTATTTCTTTGATCGCGGCATGCTCGCTTTTTCCCGGAGATTATTTTGCCATCAACGCCTCGCCGGAAAAATTCGCAGCGCTTGGTTTATCAACCGTGAACCTCGGTCAGCTTTCTCAGGAGGTGGGGGAAAAGCTGGTCGCGCGGCCGGGCGGGGCTGTTTCGCTGGCGGTTGGATTCGCGCAGATCTTTTCGGGAATACCCGGCATGCGCGGCCTCATGTCCTACTGGTATCATTTCGCGATCATGTTCGAGGCGCTGTTCATCCTCACCACGATCGATGCGGGGACCCGTATTGCGAGATTCCTGGTGCAGGAGTTCGTTGGAAAGGTGTGGAAGCCGTTTGAGCGGACGAACTGGATGCCCGGAGCGATAATCGCGACGGCGGTGTCCGTTTTCGCCTGGGCCTATTTCATCTGGACGGGAAGCATCAGTACGATTTGGCCCATGTTCGGGACGGCAAATCAATTGCTCGCGAGCGTCGCACTGGCGGTAGGAACGAGCGCGATTATCAATTCGGGGAAGTCGCGCTACGCCTGGGTGACGCTGGTCCCGATGTTGTTTGTCGCAACGACGACGTTAATGGCGTGCTGGCTTAATATTACCGACACGTTCCTGCCACTCATGGGCAATCCGGGAACGGAACTGCAGGGTTCCGTCGATGCGATCCTGACTGCCGTCATCATGATTTGCGCAGTGATTGTCCTGGTTGAGGCCTTCCGGCGGTGGTACAGGGTGCTCGTCAAGCATGAATATTTGGTCGCGGGTGAGGTTGTGTACGCCACGGACAGCAAGTTCACTCCTCCCGATTTTGGCTGCTGCTGAGTCAAAGCACGCAGTCACCCTGAGCTCGTGCCCGTCGAAGCAGCGCGCGGGCGGGTGTCGAAGGGTGACGAGATAACATCTCACCGTCAGTCTTCGTCGTTCGATGCCAAAGGCAGATCCCTATGGGATCTTAGGGATTTAGAGCTGGGAATTTGTCCCGCTTCTAGATTCCGCCGGGGAGTGGGATTCTGAGAAGCGGAATTTCGTGCTTCGGGCTTAGAACTTAGGACTTATAAGTCGATCTGATCCTTCGTGCGTAACATAACTGACGAATAAGGTCACCATAAGTGCCTATTTCTTTCCGATGATTTGTGTCACCCCGAATGCCGTTTCTCTCCTGACGATTTTCGACAGGCCGGCCTCTTCCATCCATGACCGCACTTCGGATTCCGTATACGTATCGCCGGATCCCGTCCCTACCAGCATGTTCAGGGAGAAGAACGCCCCGTGCAGGGGGGCCGTCCGGTCATCATCCATGATAAAATCCTGCACCACAACCCGTCCGTTGGGATTCAGCGCCCTCGCGCATTTCTTGATGAGCTTCCGGTTCTCGTTTTCGGAGTTGCTGTGGATAATCGCGGAGAGAAACACCAGGTCAAATCCCTTCCCGAGGTCATCCGTCAGGTAATCGCCTGGCTGCAGATCGATTTTCCCCAAGAGTTTCGCCTGCTTCACATACCGCTTCGTCAGCGGAAGAACATTCGGAAGGTCAAAGACGGTCGCAGTGACACCTTCCTTCGCTTTCACAAAAGCCATTGCGAACGCGCCCGAGCCGCCGCCGACATCAAGCACGCGGGACACGCTCGAGAGGTCCATTTGAGCGACGACTGCCGGGGCCTGCTTCGCAGCGCGGTCGTGCATCGCAGCAATGAAGGCGGTGAGCCATGCGTCGCCCCGGCTATTTACTTCCGGTCGCATTGCGACCGAGCCACCTTTCCTGACGGCGGCGGTCAGTGTCGACCATGTGTACCACAAGTGAACGGTGTGCATTAAGCCGGACATAAACTCCGGATTGTCCTTCATGAGAAATCGCGACGCGGCGGAAGTATTCTCGAATTTCCCGTTCTTCTTTGCCAGCAAATCCATCGCGCAAAGAGCGTTCATCAATCTGTCTGTCGCGCGAGGGTCGGTCTTCAGGGCCCGTGCAACATCCGAAGATGACCTCTTCCGGTTGCCCAATTCGGTGAACACGCCGAGCTCGAACGCCGTCAGCAGGATCCTGCTGCTTTGAAAACGATATGCAATTTCCCTGATGATGTTTGGAGATAAGGACTCCGTCATTGGTCATCGGTCATTGGTTGTTGGTTCTTAATTGAAAGTTGTCAGTTCTTGGTTGTTAGTTCTTCGTCATTGGTCATTGGTTCCCAGTTGTGGCCTTGAGCTTTTTGCTTTTAGCCGTTAGCTGTTAGCCTTTGGCTCTCAGCTTCTTGCATCTTGCTTCTGGCTTCTCATAATCTCAACTACTCCATTACTCCAACACTCCATTACTCCCTTTTCCCAAAACCTATCACCTATCTCCTACCACCTATCTCTTACCCCTACTTCCGCACCTCGCTCGCGATCCATTCGAGATACTTCTCCATCCTCGTGAGAAAATTTAAATACGCTGTCGACCATTCAGCAGGACTGGCCGGCTGGGATTTCCCCACCACATCCTGGAATAATTTGGCAACAGCCACCGCGGTTTTCTTTCTCCCTTCTTCCATGACAGCCTCCACGTCCGAGGAATAAAAAACCTTCAGCGTATTGATATCCCACCTCACGCGAGACTCGGGGGTGTGCTTCGCGAAGAACGAGAGGTCGGTCTTATCGCCGCCCGACATCTGGTAAATCAAGAGGTCCCATTTGTGCATATTGTCGCTGAAGTTCTTCTCGTTTTGACAGAAGTCAATGCGCAAACGCGACGCGGTCTGCTCGGTGGCGAGCGTATGCCGAAACAGCGCTTCTCCGCCGATATACTGAGTTAATAAATCGATGTCAGTCCATAAACCCAGGACGCGATTGACTGCAACGAAGGTCTCCAGCTCATAATTTCGTCCGGCCGCCAGCGACTTCGAGCCGGCCTGTTGTTTCTCGAGCATTTTCAATTTTACTTCTGCCTCAATATCACCTTTGGTACGCTCGGCTATTGACGTTTCTTGAGTCTTCGACGGGGGAGGGGGCCCTTTCCGCGTGTGTTCGAACAGCGGAGCGCGCTGGTGCCACTCTAGCTGGTCGAACTTCTTGGCTGAGCCAAAGAACGAAATGGTTGTCGTCGCGTGATTTTTGAGAAGCGTGAGCAGGTTCGTGAATAGTCTGTCCTTGTAGCGCGTTTGAAAATGGCTCATGTCGGCCAGGATATACACTTCTTCCTCGGCGGAGGCGAGAACCGATGTCAGGAGCCGCATGATAAACTGTTCTCCCGCCTTCTTGTCGTCGATCGGGCGCATGGTGTAGTCGACACCCGACATCGTCGTATCGAAGATGATCGCCTTTTTCCGTCTTCCCACGAATCCCTGCGGCAACCCGACCTCCACGTTGCGAATGCCCTGCAGCCGGAGCTGGAGTTTTGTCGAGAGTGTCGGACCGGGGAACGGCACGACGACACCGATGTCCGCGGCGATTCGATGCGGCTGCAGCAAGGCGTGCTTCACGCACTCGATCGCTTTCTTCGTCTGGAGGTCGTTGAACGGGAGGATCTTCTTCCTCCCGATATATTGACGGCATTTCGAATGAAGGTCGGTTGTGTCGATAAAGTAGATTGTGCCGCGCGGTTTCACAGAAGCGGGGAGACTGATTTTTTCGGGAAACAATTTGGAGAGAAAAAAATGAGAGAACTGTGGCGTCTCAGAATCCAGCGGGGAGAGAAAGACCGAGGATTGTTGTTGCTGTTCTTTCCATTCAAAGAGCTGTGCGAGCTCGCGGGTTCCGGCAACCTGCACGAAGATATCCTGCTGTAGCCAGTTCTGCGCCAACTCCGACTTGGAACAGGATTCCGGTTCGAGCTGGAACGGGTCCCCCGCGACGACCATCTGCCCCGACGAGCGAAGGGCGAGGACGGCAAGATGCGCCAGGTTGACGCGTTCCGCATTCTCGATGACAACAACGTCGAATTGCTGCGCATCAAAATGAGGGTTGGCAAGTGCCGTCGCGACCGTTGCAATGACCAGAGGTTTCGTCCGCACCAGGTCGGAAAGGTCGACCTTCATGTACTCATCTGCAATCTGCATCACTCGGTCGATACCGCCAAGTTCGGCGATACGCTTCAAGGCGGATTGGTACTCCCTCAACCGTTCCGGAGTGACCGGAGCGTTGTTTTCCAGCTTTGATATCTCCGAGGCGATATTCTGTTGAATCGCCTGCAGTCTCTTTTGGGATGCGACTTTTTCATCGTATTGTTTCTGCGTAACGACGGACTCATCTTTGCTGAAACCTTTCTTCATCCGTTCAAGCATGGAGGCGTTCTTCACCCGGTTGAGAGCATCCCGCAGTTTCAGCAGTTCTTCAGAGATCTGAAGAACATGCTGTTTCTTCTCGTCGAGCCTTTTGTTGAGTTCATCAAGGCGCGCACTCAAGTCTTCATGGAGGATCTGTTTAATCCTCGTCGACCGGTATGTGTCAAGCAGCGTGAAGACCTCCGGAAATTTCCTTCTCGTCTCGGCGTTAAGCGCTGAGGACTGGAGTTCAAGGGATACCTGACCGACTGTGGTGGAGTTCAGATCGAGCGGAAATCCTGCGCGCAGTGCGGAAGGAAGAATATTCACTCCGATGCGGCCGCCCGCGCGTGAGAGTTCTTCCGGAAGGCCGTCGGCCCGCTCGCAGGTCTGCGTCAGGTAGAGTACCCTTTTTCCGGCTTTCACGAAGTTCACGGTCGCTGAAGTCAGGATCTCCGACTCACCGGATCCGGATGGTCCCCAGAGAAACGTGACGCTGTTCCGCATCATTTTCCCGACCGCATCCTGCTGATGGAGTGGCATATCCGGAGGGAAGAGAGGCTCGACCGTCCCCTCAACGCCCGAGTGTTCTCCAAGCCCAAACAGCATCAAAGCGATCGGAGGCGGATCCTTGGTTGAAGAAAGCAAGCCGATGACGGGCTTCATCTCTTCATCGAAATTCCACGCGCACCGTACCTCGGGAATCACCTGCCCGACATCCACCGGTAGCGCGACGACGAGGAACTGGTTACTGACGCTGACGATGTTGCCCTTCACCACGACCGGGTCTGAGTGACCGAGTGTGAACGTGACCTGTGTGATTGCCTGCAGCCACATATCCTCGGGAACTTCGAAGCGGTAATAATAATATTCGGCAAACGAGCCGAGAAACTCGCCGCTCACGAGCGTCGCTCCCCGTCGCGTGGCATTAAGCTGGTCGAGTTCGCTCTGAAGCGCCTGTGAAAGGATACCGTAGAGAGAACGAACGGCCTCTGCCTGTTGTACTGAGTTCATGTGTTTTCCATGGTGTGATGAGCGCTTAGAAAGCGGAAGGACTTCATCAAGCTGCACCTCTCCATCCGGAAGGAGTCGGGGAAATAGGAATCGTGTATTCTCGTGCGCACGGCCTAGAGTGATCTCCAGACATTCCATGCCAGGACAAACCAGCCGGCGAGAAAACATAGTCCGCCCAAGGGTGCGATTGCCCCGAGCCACCGCATGTCGGTCAGACTGAGGGCATAAAGACTCCCGGAAAAGAGAATAGTTCCTCCGACAAAGAGCCAGCCTGATATCGTGAGATTGGCTTCCGGAAACTGCGTGATTGCCCACGCGACGACAAACAAGCCGAGAGCATGGTACATGTGGTAGCGGACGCCAACTTCAAATATATTGAATAGTTCGGCCGAGAGCCTCTGCCGGAGAGCATGCGCAGCAAACGCTCCGAGCGCGACCGCGAGAAATGCCGAAAGTGATCCCAGGATAAAAAAATTTCTCATGTCATGGTTTCTTTCCGTATTCCACGCTTGCGAGAGTGTGAACTCCTCCCCGAATCTTATAGTCAAGGATGACCTGCATCCATTTGGGTTTGCAGCAACCCGCAAGGTCGTTGAGGATGTGATTCACGGCATGTTCCTGATAGATTCCGACGTTGCGATAACTGAGCAGATAATATTTCAATGAACGTAATTCGATGAGGAGTTTGTTGGGGATGTAATTCACCTTGACCGTCCCGAAATCGGGCAAGCCGGACCACGGGCACACGGCCGTAAATTCATCGGTTTCCATGTTGATGATCACATCCTTTCCCGCGTACTCATACGGAAAGGAATCAAGAACGCCCGGGTCGATTGAATCGGCGGTTTCCACATCGTAGCGCCTGTCGAGCGGTTGGAACTGCACATTGGCCGCAACGGATGCCCGCTTCGGTTGTTGCTTTTGCTTCATTTTCTTGCTACTTTCCCTACTGAAAACGCGTACTCTTTCTCGATTGTTCTTCAACAATATACGAGTTTTTAGTGTTGAAGTCCATGTAAGCTCAAGTTTGTCTTACGTAGAAGGACATTCATGGTAAGTCAATTCTTCGACAAAGTGGATCGACATCAGAACCAACATCATCTCGTTGCACCCCGGAGGGATTTTTATCGCCTAATCGAAAGAAATCATTCCCCCGAACTCCTGACGCACATGCCGCTCTCATCACAAATGACGACAATTCCCGGCATTTCGATTCCTTGTTTCATTTCCAACGAGGAAAACGCAATGAGAGATGATCGCAGGGGCATTGAAGTTCATGAAAATGAAACCATTTTGCCCTGTGGCACTCTTGATTGCGAAGTCTGGCAAAACAGGGAGAATTGCTGTGATGATGGTCAATCATGTGATCTCCATGGTTGCTTATTCAACGACATTTCGATATATTTTTTGAGTGACGTTCGTTCATAACCGGTGATACCGATTGCAGGATAAGGAAGACAAAATACAAGCGGCAAGGCAAGCGGCGTTTCAAGACGAGATGCGTCACATTGAGCAGGACCTGGAACCGCGCGCCCTTGAACTTGCCGGTCAATGGTTGAAGCAAGAGGACCGTCTCCGCCAGCAGGAATTGCAGGCCGCCGAAATTGAACGTCGCCGGGAGGAAGGTGTTCTCCAGGGGCGGATCCAGGATTTTACCCGCAAGCTCGAGGAGGGACGAAAGAGAAGGGAAGACGCGCGCCGGCGTGCGGAGGATGAACGTTTAAGGGTTGAAGAAGAACGAAAGAGATTAGAGCAGGAAAAACTGCCAAAACCTGAAGCGGTGAAAGAGCAACCGCCGGTCAAGAAAGGCGCTCAGGAGGATGCGATCTGGGGACCGATGGAACAGGCGGCAGGAGAAGTTCCCGTCGAGGCGCCGAAACCATCAGAAGCGCTCCTCAATCGGGCCCGGGAATTTTTCTCTCAAGGCGATGTTGATAATGCTGCCGCCGTGACTGCCAGGGCACTGGAGCTTGACCCCTCGCACGAGGCTGCCTTGAAACTTCAGAAGGAAATTGCAGCAGCACGGACCGCGACCGAGGCCGCGCCAGTCGAAGCTGCGACCCCGCAAGAGGGTGAAGCTCCTCCCAAGAAGAAGCCCAAATTAACAAGGAAGAATATCGCCAGATTGGTCTGGATAGCCGGGGGGCTGATACTTCTCACCGTGGTTGTCGTGGTGTTCTTCCATTTCAAGAGCACACTATTCCCGCGAAATGTTTCTATCGCAGTCATGCCGTTCACCGATGGTAACACTGCTTCTGTTGGGAGCGTCATCGGCTCGTCACTCGCACAGGAAATTGTGAGTCGCCTGGAGCATTTGAAGTCCGTGAGCGTGATGGGATACGCTTCATCGCTGGCGGTGGCACGCTCGGCATCCGACCTGCCCCATGCCGTCTTTGACCTGGGGTACCCCGTCATTCTCGAAGGGAAAATCAGAATGGGAGAGGGAAACTACATCGTGGATGTGAAGATCTCGGATTCTGTCGGCGCGACGCAGTGGTCGCATTCGTACGAGAAAACGGCGGATCAACTGGCACAGCTTCCGGGTGAAATTGTTGCGCAAATCGTGGACTCGTATGGCCTGGCGCTTGACGCACCGAGCAAATCCTTCCTGTCCGCGGAGGTCACGTCGAACGGCAACGCCTATACGGCATACCTCCAGGGACTTGCCCTTCTTCACTATCATGATGCCGACAGCGCACAGAGAGCACTCGAGTTATTTCAGCAGGCGATCGATCAGGATAAGGAATTCATGGGAGTGCTCGCGGAGGCCTCGCTGGCGGTCATAGCGAAAGCTGAGTACAGCGGAAACGTGGATGAGAGCATCCTTGCGCACGCGGAGCAGTTGGCCCGCGCCTGCATGACGGCGAATACATCTGTTGCCGAAGCGCATGTGGCGCTGGGAAAAATATTCGGTCTTCGAAACCAGTACGATGCCGCCCTGGGGGAATTTGACGGGGCATTGGAGCAGTCGCCGAACAATACTGAAGCACTTGCCGCGAAGGCCCGCGTCTATCTCGAAATCGGAAAATACGACGATGCCACGGACGCCTTGACTCGTGCAACGGAGCTGAACCCCCGCGACCCCGCGATCCTGGAGTTATTCGCCTTCGCCAATCAGCTCAAGAACGACCCGCGTGAAGCGAGCCGGTACCACGAGATCGCTCTGCCGGTTGCCGAAGACTCGACGCGATACCTGACCGGGCCGATGGCCGATGCCATTCTGTTTGACCCCGACATGATTCTGAGTTACGGTGGGCGCGTGGCGGCGGCGCTGGAACGCAATATTACTTCCGACCCCACTGACTATGTGGCCATGTATCGGCTCGGTCGTCTTCTCCAGGTGAGCGGGAAGGTCCCCGAGGCGTCGGAAATGTTTGGAAGAGTTTCGGAGCTCCTGCGCAGGGATCTTCGTGTTCATCCGCAGAATGCCCAAGACATGGTCTATCTTGCTCTTGCATTGACCCGGTTGGGCAAGTTCCCTGAAGCCGCGGACCTTGCCAAGAAGGCATTGGTGCTGGGCAAGTCGGATCCCGGGATTCCGTACAAAGTGGCACAGATCTATGCTCTTCAGAAAAATCCGGAAGCTCTACAGGTTCTCCATAATGCAGTTGCAGGACAATTCAGGCTGGCCGAACTAACAAACGGCGATTTCTATAATTTCCGTGATAACCAGGATTTCTATTCAACTATTCAGTTGTCATCGAAATAGGAACATATGGCAAACAATCCATCTCCAGAAGACCAACAAAAACGTGCCAATGACTACCTGATCGTTGTCCCCGATTTCATCAGGTTGAAGGATTACGACCTGGCACTCCTGCAAGTCGAACGCGCCCTTGCCATTGACCCCGGCAATGCCAGGGCCATCGAGTACAAGAAGCGCATCATTGCCATCCAGGGGCGCCTTGCGCAGTCTTCTTCTCCTCCTCCCACGGCTGAAGTTAAACCGGATGAAAAGGAAATCCTCCAGAGTCGTAAGCAGGAAAAACTGCGTGAGTTGGAGGAAGAGCGCAGGAGGTTAGAGAAGATCAGACAGGAATTCGAAGAACTCCAGCGGCAGGAGGAGGAACTTCATAGAAAGGAGGAGGATGAACGCAAACGGCGTATCGAGGAAATTAGGAAAGTAGAGGAACAAAGACACCTGGAGGAGGAGGAACGGCAAAAGCTTCAGGAACTCAGGAAAAAAGAGGAGGAACAAAAACGGCAGGAGGAGCTGAGGAGAAAGAAGGAGGAAGAAGAACGTCTGCGCCGTGAGGAAGAAGAGCGGAAAAGGCAGGAAGAATTGCGAAGGAAACAGGAAGAAGAGGAACGGAGGAAACAGGAGGAACTGCGAAGGAAAGAGGAAGAAGAACGGAAAAAACAGGAGGAGCTGCGAAAAAAGCAGGAAGAAGAAGAACGGAAAAAACAGGAAGAACTGAAAAGGAAACAGGAAGAAGAGCGCAGGAGGCAGGAAGAAGTCCGGAAGAAACAGGAAGAAGAACGGCAGCGGAAGATCCAGGAACTGCAAGGTCAGCTTGAAGCCCTGAAGCAGGAAGAAGAACGGCAAAAAAAGCTGGAGGAAGAGACCAGGAGAAAACAACAAGAACAGGAAAAACGACGGCACGAGGAGCAGTCGCGTAGACAAGAGGAAGAACGTCGGAGAGCTGAACAACAGCGGAAGAGGGAAGAGGAACAGAAAAGAAAAGCCGGCGAACACAAGGTGAAAGAGGAAGAGCAAAAGCGAAAGGAAGAGGAACTCCGCCGTCGCGAGGTCGAGCATTTGATCCAGATGGATCCGCTCAGGCGCCTCGAGGAAGAGTCGCGTCTGGCGAAAGAAAAGAAAGACCGCGTCCATGCTCAAATCACAGTCGCAGAGGATTTTTTTGGCTCCGGCAATTATGGACAGGCAATGGCGGAAGTAACGAAGATTTTGGAAGTCGACCCCTCGTACCCGCGGGCGTTGACGCTACGTCTCCGCATAAAGCAAGCCGAAGAGAAACAGAAGGAACGCGCAACAGCGAAGAATGGAGAAAAAACAGAACCGGCTGCGGAAGTGCCTCCGGCGGTTGAGCCCGTGATCATGGAGAAGAAAAAGGCCATGAGAACCATAAAGTGGACCGGAGTTGCGATTCTCATCGTTATCGTCGGGATCATCGTCATGACGCAAATGAGGAAGCGAAGGGGTCCGGAGGTCCCGCCCCAGAACAAGCCGGCTGCCGAAGCTACAGTGGCGAAGCCTTCACCTGAAACGACGAAGACGCCGATACCATCGCCGGCGAGCGCTGTGCCGACCGTTACGGCGGAGGAACACCTTTCCCGCGCAAATCTTTTTATCCAGCACAAGTCGTATCAATCTGCGCTGCAGGAATTTGACAGCGCGGCAGCACTTGCGCCGAATAGGGTCGAGACGTTTGTCTCTGAAGCCGATATCGATCTCAAGGTGGGGAAGTATCCCGAGGCGCTCAAAGCCCTTTCCCATGCAGCCGAACTTTCCCCTCGTGATACGACAATTCTTCTGATGACCGCTTTTGCCTATTACCTGAACGGTGCCTACGAAGACGGTTTCAAGTGTCACGAGCAGGTATTGAGCCTCACGAAGGATTCAATCAAGTACCTCCTCGGACCCGTTGCCGACGCGATTCTCTTCAACAAATCGCTTCTTGCAAAATATGGCGGTCGCGTCAAAGCCGCTTTTGAAGGAAGCCTGAGCGGAGCTCCCAGCGACTTTGTCAACAGATATCGCTATGCGAGACTCCTGCTGGCACTCGGCAGTACGAAAGAAGCGAATGACCTGTTGAAAAAAAATGTTGACCACCTTGTTGAAGAATACCAGAGTCATCCGAATGATGGGCGGGTCACAATGTATCTCGCCCTCTCCATGACGCGGTTAGGACATTTTTCAGAGGCAGAGGGATTCGCGAAAGATGCCAGGGACCTTGCCCGGGGAAATCCGGAAGTTCTTTATAAGATCGCCGAAATGTACGCGGTCCAAATGCGTTCGTCTCAGGGACAGGCGACCATCGCTCAAATGAAGACGAAGGCCCTGAAGTCCGTTCACGATGCCGTGAACCTGCGATTCATGCTGGATGAACTAACCAATGCGGACCTCTACGGCGTCTATGGCAAGGATTTCGCCGCCGCCGCACGGCTCCCGCTGAAATGAACGGCCACCCACACATTTGTTGAAAAGAACAACTTTGTATATTCATGAAAAACGAATCACCCCAACAATCTGAAAGCCCGAAGAAAAAGGCGAGTGAGCATCTCAGAAATGTCGACAGGCTGCTGAAAGCCGGCCAACACGCCGAGGCGCTCCAGGAGGTCGAACAGGCGCTTGAGCTGGACCCGAACAACGCCTATGCGCTCGCCTATAGGCAACGGATTACACGAGCGATGGCACAAACGACGCTGGCTTCACCGCCGATAAAAACTGAAGCAAAGGAACCGCCCAGGGCTGAGGCGTTGCCGGGAGCCCAGGAGGAAGCAGCCAGGAAATCGCAGAGGAAGTTGGCGGCGATTGTGTTCACCGACATTGTCGCATACTCCGCGATCACGCAAAGAAGCGAGACCGCCGCTTTACAACTGCTCGAAGCCCATAACCGGATCCTCCGGCCCATTTTTGTCAAGCATGAGGGCAATGTCGTCAAGACAATCGGTGATTCATTCCTTGTTGAATTCACAAGCGTTCTCCAGGCTGTCCGATGTGCAATTGAAATCCAGGACTCGATCGCGCAGCATAACGTGACAGCGAGCGAAGAGCTTCAGATGAAGCTCCGCATCGGAATTCACCTGGGCGATGTGGTGTATCAGGACAACGATATTTTCGGTGATGGCGTGAATATCGCTTCCCGGCTGCAAGAACGGGCAGAGCCGGGCGGGATCTGTGTCTCGCAGGATGTTTACAATCAAATACGAAATCGGGAGGGGTTTCACACCGAGTATATGGGGGAAACGGAGCTCAAGAATATCCGGACTCCGATTTCATTATACCATGTGCTGACGTCGGAGCAGATCCAGCGCAAAGCATTCGACGCCGAAATCAACACTGCTCATGAAAAAGGCATCGCGGCAGCGAGAGAGAAGAAACTCGAAGGATACCTTTCGCGCGCGGAAGAACTCATTGGTCAAAAATCATACGACGAGGCAATCGCCGAAGCAATGAAATTACAGGCACTAGACGCGCAGCATCCGCAAGCCAGGAATCTCGTCGAGCGTGTACGCAAGGAGCGTCAGGAAGCTTGGAAAAAAGATGTTGCCGAGGCAAAGAAGGTCCCGCGGCAAACTGTGCTTGAGATGTACGCGCGCGTCGTCCAACAAGTAAAGTCGGGCGAAAACCTTACGCCGGAGGAAGACGCCACGCTGACAAACCTGAGAACCATTCTGCAAATATCTGAAGAAGAGCAAAGGATGATTGAGCAAGAGAATCATCCCTGAGCATTCTTTTCATCCTCCCGGAATCTCGTCCTGAGAGCGTGGCTCACGACGCTCGGCGAACTGTATTTTCGGTATCAGCAGGCAGTTGAAATTCTGTAGGTTTCCTTCTCCCACACGTTCAGCTTCTTTCTTGCCGTCTTCAATAGCCCGCAGGAGCGGAATCACGGCCACTCCTGAATACTCAGGCTGAAATGCCTCCAGCTTCTCGCACGCCTTATCGAGATTGTTGAAAACTCCAAGAAAACCCCTTTTCGTGGCCGCGTGGCGGTAAGCCGCCGCCAGTTGGATAAGTCCCTGAGAGGAGGGCCGCTCTTCCTCCGCGTGCCAAAATTTTCCCGCATTGAAGGGCTCGACGCCCTTCACTAGGTCGTTCCGGTCTTCTTCCGACAGGAGTAATTTCTTGAGACGAGTGCGCTGAATGTCGCCGGGTTTTTTCTTTTTCGGGTAAGGCGGTGTCGATTGTTCACGCAGGAATGCGAAGGAGAGAAGGAGTATCGTGGAACTGAGAGGGAGCCCTCACGCTGAAATCTCAGGCATCTTCCAGAATCCTGCAATGGCCGTCTTGCACTTTGGGCAATGTCCGTCGAGGAGAGTGTTCTTTCTGACGCTGAAGCCCCGGCGCTCGATGAGCAGCTCGTGGCAGGACGGACAATAAGTGTTTTCATGGTTACGCACAGCACCGGGAATATTTCCCGCGTACACATAGTTCAGCCCTGCCTCATATCCAATCTCCGTCGCACGGAGAATCGTGCGTAGCGGTGTGTTTGGTGTCGTCTCCATTTTGTAGTCGGAATGGAATGCTGTCACGTGCCACGGTATATTCTCGGATATCGATTTGATGAAAGCGGCGATGTCTTTCAGTTCTCCCTCGGAATCGTTAAACCCCGGTATGATGAGGGTAACGACCTCGACCCAGAATCCTTTCTCAAATGTCAACTTGACCGTGTCCAGGACGTTCTTCAGGATACCCCCCATCTCGCGGTACCGTTTGTCATGAAAGCCCTTGAGGTCGATCTTGAAGAGGTCGAGCCACGGACGAAGGTAATCGACCACTTCCGGCGTTCCGTTGCCGTTGGAAACGTACGACGTGACGAGATTGTACCGCTTTGCCAATTTGAAAACCTCAACGGCCCATTCGCTTGTGATGAGCGGCTCGTTGTACGTGCTGGTGACGACCTTCGCCTGACGCCGATGGGCCAGCAAGACAATATCTTCGGGAGTCATTACCTCGATCGAGGATACCGAATGGGGGTCGCGGAGCGTCTGAGAGCTGATCCAGTTTTGACAGAAGGAACAATGGTAGTCGCAGCCCAGCATGCCGAAACTCATTGCCAGACTTCCCGGCAGCGCGTGGAAGAAGGGTTTCTTCTCAATAGGGTCGAGTGCCAGAGAGCCGACGTATCCCCACGGTATGAATAATTTGCCGCCGCGGTTGAACCGGATCCGGCAGATGCCGTCCTTCCCGTCTCCGATCTTGCACCGGTGGCCGCAGGCGAAGCATTCAATTCTTCCATCGCCCTGATCGCGATAGAGTTCGCCCTCTCTTGTGTGCTCTTGCAGAAGTTCTTTTAACGTCTTCTCACGATGTTCAGGCATATTCACAAGGTAATCGAACTACAACAAAAATACAACATTGGAACGGGCCTAAGCTACCCGAGGATAAGAAAGACCTTTCCTCACGCCTTCTTATTGTCTTGGAAGGAAATCACGCAGAAATTCAAAAGGGCCAGGGTTCTCGCCGAACAGACGGAAAAGCGATGCTTGATTTCCACTCGGGAGTTTTGTAGTTTGACTCGTCCTTAGGTTCAACTTGTAATTGCCAGACTGGATCTCGCACATGAAAGCGCTCGAACACTTACGAAAGAAGAGAACAAAACTCGTTGTCGGACTGATGTCCGGGACATCGGCAGACGGGATCGATGCGGTTGTCGTCGAGATTCGTGGAAACGGAGAACGCACACGGCTCCGCCAGCGGGCGTTTCAGACATTTGCTTTCCCCGCGGGGTTCAAAGCTTTCCTTTTGAAGAATTCTGATGCTCGTACTGCCCGTCTCGACGATGTTGCGAGGTTAAATGTTCTGCTGGGAATGTTGTTTGCCGACGCCGCAAGGAGAATAGTGCGCCGCGCCGGGGTTCGCCTCACAGACATTGATCTTATCGGTTCCCACGGGCAAACGATCCAGCATCTGCCGGGGAAGAGACGATTATTCGGCAAAGATGTTGGGGCGACGCTGCAGATCGGTTCGCCATCGGTGATCGCGAAACACACCGGTGTTGTAACGGTTGGCGATTTCCGTCTCGGTGACATAGCGGTTGGCGGAAATGGAGCGCCGCTCGTGCCCTATTTCGATTACGTCATGTTTCGTTCGGCGAACCTCACCCGCGCACTCCTGAATATCGGGGGCATTGCCAACCTCACGGTTCTTCCCAGGCGCTGCACGGTGAACGATGTGCGGGCATTCGATACCGGTCCGGGGAATATGATCATCGATGGTCTTATGAGAAAGTGGTTCAGGCGCCCGTACGATACATCCGGCGCCCTCGCGTCACGAGGTCAGCTCATTCCGGAGCTTCTTCGCTGGCTGATGAGCCATCCCTATCTGAAAGAAAAACCACCGAAGTCGACAGGCAGAGAGGTTTTCGGGGAAGCTCTCATCCGAAAAATAGTCCAGCGCTCAAAGCGACAACGCAAACAAGACGTAGTAGCGACAGTTTCAGAATTTACCGCGCTCAGCGTGTATGAAGGGTACCTCCGATTTGTCGGTCCAGCGGCGAAACTCGACGGGCTTCTCGCCAGCGGCGGCGGCGCCCGCAATACCTACATCATGGAGAGACTCCGGCGGTATTTTTACCCCGTACCGGTTATGCCGGTCAAGGAACCGGGCTTCACTTCCGATTCCAAGGAAGCGGTATGTTTCGCGGTTCTCGCGAACGAAACGGTGGCAGAAAATCCTGCCAACGTTCCCCGGGCTACGGGAGCGCGCTCGGCCTCCGTCCTTGGGACCGTCTGCCTCCCGTAGACCCATCGAACGGCATTAGTCGTTTGCCGATTGTTGCTCCATCCGACTCTGGAGCAGCTCGCCGACCCAACCGCCCACAAGGCTGAGCAGAAAACAGATGATCAATGCGACAATGATGTATCCGAGGGGCAGCCAGGCGCTGAAACCAAGGTACACGGAGATAAAGTTCACAATCACGAGGGCAATTCCGGCGACGGCGGCTTCCTTAATAGTGACGCCGGGCGAGCGATAGCCCGTGACGATGCCTGTCACGACGAAGCTGAGTGCCAGCGAAACGAGAATTTGCGTCACACCGAAACGGAAGAGGGCGAAAAGGATAAATACGGACAAGTTATTCAACAGAAAACCGATTACTACTCCGGTGGCAACCCACGGCAAGCTCAACTTCGAGCTGTCGGAGGAGGCGGTCGCGAGCGTTCCCTGCAGTTGCTCGCCGACCCAGGCACCGACCATTGATAGAAAGAACCCAAGGACGAGCGCGAAAATCCAGTACCACGCCGAGAGCGTGAAATTGAAGCCGAACGTCAGAACAAGGAGCATGAAAACCATCAGGATGACTCCCGCGGCGGCTGCTTCTCGAATTGTTATGCCGGGGGATTTGTAGCCGACAATAATCCCCGTGATGACGAAACAGAGGCTCGCGATGAGTGTCGGGACATAGGGATTATGAAACTGGGAGCTGGCAAGGGCGACGAAGATAGTGACAAGAACGGCTCCGACGACAACTCCTACCCAGACCCACTTCCATTGCAGGGGTGAGGACGTTTGCGTTGTTGCTTGGTTTTCCATGGAATGCTCCTTTATTGAATTGGTTTGGAATGTGACTGAATTAATTGGTTCCAACGATACAATTGATGGCCACCACATTGACGATGTCGTCCACGCTACAGCCGCGCGAAAGGTCAAAGGCGGGTTTGTTCAGACCCTGCACAATCGGGCCGATCGCTTCGGCGCCGCCCAGTCGCTGTGCAAGCTTGTAGCCGATATTGCCCGCATTAAGGTCGGGAAAAATCAGGACGTTTGCGTTTCCCTCAACCGGACTGCCGGGGGACTTTGAGCGGGCCACGCTAGGAACAATTGCCGCGTCGAGTTGCAGCTCGCCGTCGACGCACAGGGAGGGGGCTTTCCGTTTCACGACTGCGGTTGCCTGTTGCACTTTTTCGACGAGCGGGTGAGAGGCGCTTCCTTTAGTGGAGAACGACAACATCGCAACCCTCGGCTCTTCGCCCATCAACTTCTTATGATTTTCCGCAGTGGTGATGGCAATGTCCGCGAGTTGTTCAAACGTCGGATCGGGAACGACGGCACAGTCAGAAAACGAAAAGACTTTGTGGGGAAATACCATCAGGAAAAAACTCGATACGATGCTGATGCCTTCCTTGACGCCGATGACCTGAATGCCGGCACGCAAAACATCCCCCGTTGTCGAAAGGGAGCCGGCGACGCTTCCGTTCGCCAGACCCTCGCGTACCATCATCGCACCGAAGAAGAGCGGATGGGTCATTGTTTTTTGCGCCTGCACGAATTCGATCCCCTTCGATTTTCTCAGGTTGTAGAAGATGTGCGAGAAGTCGGAGAGTTTGTCGGATCTCTCCGGGTCGGTAAGGCGAATTCCGTTGAGCGCGATGTTTAACGACTGGGCTTTCTCGCGAATCTTGTTCTCATCGCCGACGAGAATGATGTTCGCGATCCCCGCGTCTGTAACCAAACGGGCCGCCTTTATCGCGCGTTCGTCGAGCGCGTCTGGGAGGACCACGGTGCGCTTGAGTTTCTTTGCTTGTTCTTTGACAGATGTTAAGAGTTCAGAGGGAATCATTGCTGGTTCTTTATCTACTGTTATTTACACAAATGATGGAAAATTTGTGAGCCCAATATACGATTTTTCTCTTTATTCTTCAATCGGAAATATCCTGCCTTCTTGTCAATTCCCGTCCCAGCGTATCTGAACAAAACTCTTGATTTTATAGGTCAAAATCGTTGATTTGTGAAGTCCGGCTTGATTATCTGACATTTTTTCCGTACCTTTGCTTACCAAATCATGCAGAAAAAGCGTGTTTATATAGAAACGTATGGTTGCCAGATGAACGTGGCGGACTCCGAAACCGTATTGAGTCTTCTGGTGCAGGAGGATCATGAAATAACCACCACCATCGGGGACGCGGATATTGTTCTGGTGAATACCTGCAGTGTGCGGGAGAATGCGGAGCAGCGGGTGTACGGACGGCTTGGAGAATTCAAGCGTCTCAAGGCAAAGAAGCCCGGGGTTGTTGTTGGAGTGCTTGGATGCATGGCTGAACGCTTACGGACCAAATTGACTGGAGAAAAAGCCAATGGCGTTGGACATGTGGTCGACGTGATCGTCGGTCCGGATGAATACCGCAAACTGCCGGGGCTCATTCGAAAAGCCTGGCACGGCGAGAAAGGCGTCGCTGTCCAGCTTTCGCGTGTTGAAACGTATGACGATATTATTCCATTGCGAACGAAAGGCATCAGCGCATGGATATCGGTGATGCGAGGGTGCGATAAGTTCTGTTCCTTCTGTGTCGTCCCCTTCACCCGTGGGCGCGAGCGAAGCCGCTTCTCCGACAGCGTCGTACGCGAGGTCGGGGAGCTTTCGGCTCGTGGGTTCAAGGAAGTTACCCTCCTCGGACAAAACGTGAATTCGTACCGTGACGGCGCTTACGACTTTTCCGATCTTTTGAAAGCAGTGGCTCTCGTTGATTCCTCGGTTCGTGTCAGGTTTACGACCTCGCACCCGCAGGATATGTCCGATAAGCTTATCGAGACGATAGCGAGGTATCCGAATATCTGCAAGTACATCCATCTGCCTGTGCAGTCCGGTTCCGATAGAATTCTGAAGTTGATGAATCGAACCTATGACCGCGCCCATTACATGCATCTCGTTGGAAGAATCAAGGAGGCGATTCCCGATGTCTGTCTTTCGACCGATATCATCGCGGGTTTCCCGACGGAGACGGAAGGCGACCACCGCCAGACGATGGAGCTGTTGGAGGAAGTGAGCTATGATGGTGCCTTCATGTTCAAATATTCTCCGCGTGAAAACACACCCGCCTACGAAATGGATGACGATGTTTCCGATGAGGAAAAATCACGGCGCATATCTGAAATCATTCGGTTGCAGACCGGGATGGCGAACGTGAAAAACCAGAGACTCGTCGGGCGGACAATGGAAGTACTGGTTGAGGGTCTCAGCAAGAAATCTGCCGATGAATGGAGCGGTCGGACTGATGGAAACAAGACAGTGGTGTTTCCGAAAAATGGTTTCAAAGTTGGAGACTACGTTCAGGTGGTAATCAACCGCGCGAATTCCGCGACATTGTTCGGCCATACGGGGGGCAGCAGAGTTTACCCTGAGCCGCGATCGGAAGCAACGGTCGAAACCGTATGAAAATGTGCACCATGAGAGCGCGACGTGCAAACAGAAAACTTCTCCTCGGGTCGCTGTTTCTCGCTTGGATGAGCTTCAGCCTTACTCATGGCTCACAGCTCCTGGCTCAAAATGCCGATGATGAAGTTAAGTCATATATCGATAAGCTGGAGAAGGGGCAGACGGATGAAGTTAAGAAAGCCCTGCCGGATCTTGCTGCTAAGTATCAGAACCACCCCGGGGTGATCTACCTTCAGGGACGATTGGCTTCAAACGGCATTGAAGCGGTGAAATTGTACCAATCGGTGGTGACCAATTTCCCCAAGAGTGAATGGGCGGACGAGGCGCTCTATCGCATTTACCAGTATTATTATGCGATGGGTCTGTATCGCACCGCGGAGGCGAAGCTCCAGCAATTGAAACGGGACTATCCCAATTCCCCGTATGCTGCCACAACGCCCGGCGAAAAACTGTCTTCCCGGAAAGACAGTGTATCGCATGTCGTTGAGACACAACCTCCAGTTGATACGTCAAAATTGATCGAATACCATGAGGCGCTGGCCGCGGATACAACATCCGTTTCCAGAATTCCCCGGCCTTCTCCGGTTCCTGCTGAAAAGAAGGGTAAGTACACACTGCAAGTCGGAGCGTTTACGACCGCCGCGAATGCACAAAAGCAAAAGAGCTTCTTCGAAAATTTGGGCTACTCCGCTGAAATTACGAACAAAGTGCGCGGGGGCAGGAGTCTGTTTGTGGTGTTAGTCGGCTCGTTCGATAACACCGATGACGCGAAGGTTGTTGCCAGGCAGGTGAAGTCGAAGTACAAAATTAGTTCGATGGTCGTGGAGAGGTAGGATACGATGACGGGGCAGGAATTCCAGGAAACATCGGGTATCATCGGCCAGTCGGTCGAGATCAGGGAGATCGTTGAAGTGATCCAGCAGGTTGCCCCAACCGACATTACCGTCCTGATTACCGGCGAAAGCGGGGTCGGGAAGGAAGTCATCGCAAAAGCGATTCACCGGGCAAGCAAGCGCTCGGGCAAGCCGATGATCTCCGTCAATGCCGGCGCGATTCCCGAGGGAATCATCGAGAGCGAGTTGTTTGGACATGAAAAAGGCGCCTTTACCGGAGCTTCCGAAACACGCAAAGGATACTTCGAACTTGCCGATGGCGGGACGATTTTTCTCGATGAAATCGGCGAGCTCCCGATCGGAACGCAGGTCAAGTTTCTTCGCGTGTTGGAAAGCGGTGAATACATGCGCGTCGGTTCCGCGACTCCGCGTAAGGTCGATGTTCGAATCATTGCCGCTACCAACAAGGACCTCGAATCGGAAGTCCGGCAGGAGAATTTTCGCGCGGATCTCTTTTTCCGGTTGCGTTCGATCAATATTCGCATTCCTCCGCTCAGGGAGAGAACAGAGGATATCCCGTTGTTTGTCGGTGAGTTCGCCCGACAGGTTGCCGCGAAAAACGACATTGTGTTCGGCGGCATTTCGGATGATGTGATGGAAATCCTGCAGCAATACCGCTGGCCGGGCAATGTGCGAGAGTTGCGTAATGTCATCGAAAGTATGTTGGTCATAGAGAAAGGCAAACGAATCGAAGCGATTGATGTGAAAAAGTATCTGAAAGAATTTCACGATAACGGACGTAATCTTCCGGTGCACACGCGCAGGACGCCTGAACAGGTGGAGCGGGAGTTGATTTACCGGGCGCTCCTGGAGGTGAAAAGCGACATCATGGCGTTGAAGCAAATGCTGGAGGAGCGCATCGTGCCCGCCGATGCAATGGCAGCACAATACGTCGACGCGAATGTGCGCACGGAACCGAACGGTCAGAATGAGCCGGTGCTTCCTCTTGAAGAGGTTGAAAAACGGATGATTATCGGCGCGCTGGAAAGGTTTGAGAACAACCGCCGGCTTGCGGCGAAGGCGCTCAATATCAGCGAACGCACGCTCTACCGCAAGATCAAAGAATACCATCTGGATTGAGAGTGACGATGAATCCCGGCGCTTATGAGAATGTCAATATTATGAAGAATATCGCGCGATGGTTGACGGTTTCGCTCGCCATCGTGAGCCTTGCCGGATGTGGAGGTTGCCCGTATTCATTTACCGGGTCGTCCGTGCCGCCGCATTTGAAAACCATCGGGATAGCGCTGTTCGACGACCAGAGTGGATTCGGTGAGCCGAACTTGCGAGAGGAGTTCACGAACAAATTGATAGCCCTCTTCCAGCAGGACAACAGCCTTGAAGTTGCGGACAAAACCCACTCCGATTCGATTCTAGAAGGACTCATCACGAGCGTGCGCGATGACCCGTCAGTCGTCGCCAAGGGAGAATCGGTGACGAAGCGCCGGGTGACCATCGCCGTCAAGGTCACATTCCAGGATATGAAGCTCCGGAAGAGAGTGTGGGAAAGGGAGTTCTCCGGTTGGGGAGACTATGAAATCTCATCCGGTCTGGCGGAACGTACGACCGCGATCGCCGACGCGATTCAGAAATTGGGGGAAGATATTCTCAACGCCACGGTTTCAGGATGGTGACGGAACCATTTTCATCACAACAAGGTAATCATTGAACAGCTATGTCTCTCCAGGATATCGTTATTGATGTCTATTTTGTCTCGCTGACCGTCTTGTTCTTGTTCGGCTCGAGCGGTTTTGTGATGATGTACTATTATTTCAAGTGCCGGAACAAACGGCCCGAACCGCCTCCGAAGCTGAACGAATTTCCCGTAGTCACGCTGCAACTCCCCGTGTACAATGAAGTGTACGTCGTCCGCCGACTCATCGACGCCGCGTGCAAGATCGTCTACCCCCGGGAAAAACTCGAAATTCAGATCCTCGACGATTCAACGGATGAGACGTCAGCCGTGATCGCGGACTGCATCGCCGCGCACCGGCAGCGCGGGATGGAAATCAAGCATATCCAGCGCGTCAACCGCCAGGGTTACAAGGCCGGCGCGTTGAAGGAAGGATTGAAAACTGCCCGCGGAGAGTTTGTCGGAGTCTTCGACGCGGATTTTGTTCCCAGCCCGGATTTCCTGCTCGAAACGCTCCCCTATTTTTATCAGGATCCCGCCATCGGAATGGTGCAGACGCGCTGGGAACATCTCAACAGTGATTATTCGCTGCTGACGCGCGCCCAGGCAATGGCTCTCGACGCTCATTTTGTAATTGAACAGAATGTTAGAAACAAAGCCGGATTCTTCATCAACTTCAACGGTACCGGGGGCATCTGGCGGAAATCATGCATCGAGGACGCCGGCAACTGGCAGGCGGATACGCTCACGGAAGACCTCGACCTGAGCTACCGCGCACAGCTCCGCGGCTGGAAATTCAAATTCCTTAATCACATCACCTCGCCGGCCGAACTGCCTTCGGAAATCAACGCCCTGAAGACGCAGCAGTTTCGCTGGACGAAAGGTGCGATTGAAACCGCGAGAAAGATCCTTCCCAAGGTTTGGAAATCGGATATATCGCTGGAGAAAAAGATTCACGCCACAGTTCATCTTTCCAACAATATTGTGTTCCCGTTTATCCTTCTTGCCGGTATTTTGAATGTGCCGCTGATATATATCAAACATCAGGGCGGCTATGAGACGTATTTTGCAATCATGGCCGTATTTGTGTTCGCGTTCCTCGGGTCGTTCCTGTTTTATCTCTATTCTCAGAAGGACGTGCATAAGGATTGGCAAAAGCGAATACTGCTGTTTCCGCTCTTCATGGCCGGCAGTATGGGATTTGCCGTGAACAATACAAAGGCGGTCTTCGAAGGGCTGTTCAAGAAGCGTTCGGAATTCGTGAGAACGCCGAAATACAATATCGTCGATAAGAAGGACTTCTGGATGGACAAAAAATACGTTCCGGCGAAGATGAGTTTCACGGTTATTATCGAAGTACTGCTGGCGTTGTATTGCCTGTTCGGTGTTGTTTCCTCCATCTATTATCTGGAGATCGCCGCGGTGCCTTTCCAGCTTCTGTTCTCCATGGGATTCGGGATCGTGGCGACGCTCAGCCTGAAACATGCGTGGCTTGCCCGGAGACTTCCCCGTGCCGGGAAAAAACAAACTGAACCTCTCGCCGGGGCAGCGGTCACTCTTACGCCAGAATTCCAGACAGCGCAAACAATCGAGCAAGTACAGGTATGAATCTCGCACAACTGGAAGCAAAGCTCAGTCAGCACCCGCGCTCGCCGCTGTTCGCACGGCTGGCCGAGGAGCATCTCGCCGCCGGACGTGTAAAGGACGCCAAAGAACTGTGTCTCGGCGGGCTGCAGAAATATCCCGGTTATTTGACGGCACAGGTTATCCTTGCGAAATGCTATGTCGAGGAACACCAGATCGACGATGCTATTCAACTGATCGGTCAGGTGTCCGGCGCGTTTCCCGGAGCGACAGCACTCCAGGCGCTTCTCGCTCAGTTGAAGGCACCTCCGGCTTCACAGCAAAGTGCCCCGCCGGCGGAAGGGCAGGTCGTACAAACGGTTGCAGGAGTGGAGTCTCCCGCTGCCACCGAGCAAGCCGTGGTGGTTGTCGACACACCGGCGGTCGAGAAAATTCCGGAATCGAGCCCGACGCCCAAAGAGAGTGAGATATCCATTAAAGAAAGCCGGCCACCGGAGTCTTCAGAAATGGAACGGCCTCCTGTCGCGGAAGCGCCGACGGGCAGGCAGTGGGTGGGCAGCGGGCCGGCCCCGACTGTTCCTGAAGAACCCGTGAGCTCGGCAAAGCCCGAATCGAAGCCGCTGTCGGACGAGTCACGGATCGTGAGTAAGACGTTGGCGGAAATCTACGTGGAGCAAAATCAATTTGTGGAAGCAATACGAACGTACCAGTTGCTGAAGAAACAGAAGCCTGAACTCGCGGGAGAAGTTGATAAGCGGATCAAAGAGCTGGAGATTAAGCTGCAGGTACGCCAAGTGGAGTTTGGTACTCTTCCTCCATCATGAAGTGACGTGTCCCTTCTCTCAACAAGCGTCTCGGGCTGATCCCGACTGAAGTGCTTAGTGTGAGGGCAATGTCCAAACGCATTCTCACTCTCGTACGGCAAGTTCTCGTCGCTGCGGTTGCAGCCATTCTCATCTGGACGATTGTCATGATGATCTTCGAAAAGAAATTCATTTTCTTTCCGTCAAAGTATCCTGAGGGGATGTATGACGAGGCACGCTACATCCCGAACCTCCGGGAGTGCTGGATAAAAACTGAAGATGGAGTAAAGATTCATGCGTGGTTCGCTTCTGTTGACACTCCCATCGCTACGCTGGTGATCTCTCACGGCAATGCCGGCAACATATCTAACAGAAGCCAGCTCATGATACGATTGCTGCGAACGGGTTTCAATGTCTTGATGTACGACTATCGCGGTTACGGCAAGAGCGAAGGCGTGCCGGATGAAGAAGGAGTGTACAAAGACGGTCGTGCCGCCTTTGACTACGCGCTTACGCTTCACGGCGTCGACCCGGATCGAATCGTCTTGTGGGGAACGAGCCTCGGCGGAGCAGTAGCTGTTGATGTCGCCACGCAGCGTCCGGCCGCTGCTTTGATTCTGGAGTCGACCTTTTCATCTGCAAAAGATATGGCTGCTGCCCTTTATCCATTTCTTCCCGTAAAGTTTTTCGTTTGGTCTCAACTCAACTCCATCGACAAAATCCGGAACATCAGGATCCCGGTTCTGTGCATGCACGGCACCCGGGATGGGACTATTCCGTTCGGACTTGGGAAAAAACTGTTCAACGCCGCCAACGAGCCGAAGCAGTTTTACGAAATAGAAGGGGCGAATCACAACGACACCTACATTGTCGGCGGTACCGAGTACCTGGAACAAGTCCGCGCCTTCGTGATTCAACAGTTGAGTTCCAGTGGAAATCGAGTAAATGGACGTGTTGCTAACGATCATGCTGACTGAGCTGTGCCGGGACAACATGCAATGACACTGCTCGCCTCCGAAAGGAACGCTTCGGCAGACAAATGCTATCGTAATGCGCGACATCAACATCATCAAAGGACAAAACAATGACGAATGACACGAATTCTTCTGCTCATGATCATAAACGGAATCGAGGAATGAACAATGGCGGCGCTTTTGGAGGTATCTACGGACTCGCGTTCATCGGCGCGGCGGTGTACTACATACAGCATTCTGCCACATTCTGGGAAGGAGCACTCGGTTTGCTGAAAGCGCTCATCTGGCCTGCCATGTTGATGTACAAACTGCTTGAGTTCCTGAAGATGTAGGCGCTTTTGTTGTTTCGACATGCATGTACAGCATGGTTGAGGAATCGCAGCAAGGCTTATCATTGCCGGCGCATTGTTCCGCCTACGACGGAATTTTCGCTCAACATTTCCGGTTATAGTTTTCCCTGTCTTCTCAATTGAATTAGTTAATCAAAACACATAAGGAATTACGTATGAACCATGATTTCGAACTGTTCTTCGTAGTCACAGGAATCACCCTTCTTCTCTGGGGATGTGCCTCGACCATTCAAAGTCAGTCGAAGGAGGTATCGGCGAACAGGGACGCCGTTGTCGCAGACATTCTAAGGCTCGGAGCTGATGCGTATCAATTCAAGATTCGCCCGGCCTCGATGGGCGGCGGCAACGGTGCGTATGATGGCAGCACGGGCGGTGCCGCATACGGTTTCTTCAGGGTGGACGGACCGTCGAGTAACAATGCGAACGCGACCTACGCCATCACTGCCCGGACAGCGACTTCGATCCAGTTCACGGGTACATCGAAGACTGTCACAGCCTCTATTGTTGCAATTACGTTTGATGCGAACGGCATGGCCACGACCCCGGTGTACACGGGACAATTTAAATAAGCGCCTCCGCCATAATTGAGGCACTCATCCCCGTTGGAACCCTTCTGTACGGAGCTGCCGTAAAGAAACGTGGGACGACAATTGTCTTGGCTGGAACAAAAAAAGTCCCGTTCGCAGGTGCCGGAACGGGACTCGAATTGTTGCCAAACCTCAGTCACTACTTCAGGGAGTCTACAAACTTCGTAAGAGCAGATTTCTGGTTTGCGGCCTTGTTGTGGTGGATGATGCCTTTGGACGCAAGTTGATCCAGGAGTTTTGATGCGCGACGCAGGGACGCGACTGCCTTCTCTTTTTCCTTCGACTGTCGTACTCGTTTGACCGCGGTTCTCATCAATGAGAGATAATGTCGATTTCTCTCATGATGCTTGACGGCCTGACGTGCCTGTTTTTCTGCTGAAAGATGCTGTGCCATTACTCCAATTCCTTGTTAATGATGATTGAGTACCAATATAACGAGAAATTTCCAGAGAATCAAAATAACGTGTAGCTGAGTCCAAGAGCGAGCCCTTCTTTGACCTGCGTGCGCGGATCGACGTGCTTCTCGTTAATCAACTGAACGTTGAGAATGGTGGTTATGTACTTGCTCACCCTGGCGGTGATGGAGCTGTTGTCGCGAACAACCACAACGTCCATTGTCTTGAACGGCTCAAAGAGCGACAATTGTGTCGTGAACAGAACGTTTTCGTCAAGATGCCAGTTGATTTCTATCACCGATTCGAAACCGCCGTCCACCGAAACCTTCTCGTTGTCCGTCGTATATTGCCTGAACTGATTCGTGATGATCTCGCGGAGGCCGAGGCCGAGTCGTGTCTTAATTTCCCGGAGCGGCTGGAATCCCGCGCCGGCGGTTTGCGTAATATATGCGGGGTCGAAGAATTGGGAAACGGGATTACCGATCCCATGGGCATCATAAACATAGCCGGCGGCAAATTGTGTCTTTAACGTCGCCGAGATGTACGGGTTGACATAGGAATCAAGTTTATACGTCAGGACCGAGCTAAGATCGATCATGTCATCGGCTTTTCGCAGCCCCTCGTTCCCGAGGCGCGTCTGGCCGAACGCGAACTTGTAGATCGTCGTCCAGTTTGTCGTTGATTCTTCATCGACAGATCTGCCGGCGGCCGAAATCGTATAGGAGAGAGCGCTCTCGCCCCCCTGCGCCCAGTCTGTGAACGCCACCTGCGTCATCGTCAGACCGGAGACAAGATTATTCTTCCAGCCGAACTCATGCGCGGTCGGGGCAGGAGCGGCTTCCTGGGCTAAGGCGCTCGACAACAAGAAAACTATCACACAAAGAAGAATGCTGATTTTCATTTGCTGACCCTTCTCTTATTCAAAAAATAGTGACGGTCGATGATATCGGAGACCGGAAACGATGCGATGAGTTACGCGGGCTGTAGTACAACCGCACAATGACCGCATCGCTTTGCACCGACGGGAATGGTCATCCGGCATTCCGGACATTCCGTCGTCGTCGGCTGTTTTTCTTCCTTCCTCTGTAATCTATTCATCGCGCGGATGAGCAAGAAGATGGCAAACGCAACAATGATGAAATCGATAGTGGTGTTGATGAAAACGCCGTATCTGATAACGACAGCCGGCGCCGCGCCCGAGGCTTCCTTGAGAGTGAGGGCAAAGCCGCTGAAATCGACTCCCCCGATCAGAAGGCCGATGGGCGGCATGAGCACGTCGTTCACGATCGAGCCGACAATCTTCCCGAAGGCGGCACCGATAATGATGCCGATTGCCATATCGACGACGTTTCCGCGCATGGCGAATGCTTTGAACTCTCTGAATATTGACATGCTGACTCTCCTTTTCTGGCTTTGAACGTTGTTTTGATTGCAACGGAGGAAATGCTTTCGAAGACCTTCGAACAATCCACACATACTCATCCGATTTATTTTTCGGCGTTCCTGTAAGTCCGCGAGAATATACTCGTTGATGGAATTAAATCCAAACACTTTCGGAGTTCTCCGGTGGGGACTAGCTAAAGACAAAATACAACCGCAGAGATCGCGAAGGACACGCAGAGGATACAAAGTGCATAAATGGACATACGCTATCCCCTTTGCGAACTTTGCGGTAAAGCTTTTAACCGCAAGGGGATTGTTGTCTACGCGGTCTTCGCGTCCTGGGTCTTCAAACTGAGACACAACACAGTTTCAGGCAACTTGCTTTCTGTTCTCTGAACCGCTATATTCGAATGTCGGTGGGCAGATTCGACGTCCGGAAATCCGACAACCTTTCTCATTCTTCAAACGGGAAGGGAAAGAGTTCTTTGAAACGATGTTGTACGGGGTGCTTCGATCCTGTCATCGACGGAAATCGGGGCTGAGAGTATACCCTTGAACCTGATCTGGATAATACCAGCGTAGGAAATACGAATGATATTTTTTCGACGCCGTTTTTCCGATGCCTTCGAAGCTGGAGGATCCGGGAAAACGGCGTTTTTTTTATCACATTTGATGAGATGAACCATGAAATCGCGACCACTGCTCGTTGGTGTTCTTGCGACGATTCTTGTGAATTCTGTTTCAGGACAACAGGTCTCCAGGAACGAAAAGGACACGTTGTATTACATTTCTCCCGTCATCATCACGGCAACGCAGGCGAAAGAGCGCGAAACGCCGGCGACATTTTCTTCGTTCGACAGGCGGCAGATCGTCGAGCGATATTCGGTGCAGGATGTACCTGCCGTGCTGTCCGAGCTTCCCTCGATCATCACCTATTCGGAGAACGGGAATGACATCGGGTACACGCATCTGAACATGCGCGGCTTTGACGAACGCCGTGTCGCGGTCATGGTCAACGGTGTTCCGCAAAACGACCCGGAGGATAATATCGTCTACTGGATCGACATGCCGGATTTGCTCGCGTTCACCCAGAGCGTTCAGGTAATGCGCGGCGCGGGCAGCGATTTCTACGGCCCGCCTGCTATCGGCGGATCGATCAACTTCACGACGATGCCCCTCTCTCTGAAACCGGGTGTGGTCCTGAGCTCCAACGCCGGATTTCAAGAATACGGTGATGAAAATAGGACCATCCTGAACACGCACAAATACGGGCTTGCGTTGAACTCCGGCCTCGTCGATGGCAAGTACCTGTTTTTCGGTAACTTTTCCGCGGCCAGCAGCTCCGGTTATCGCCAGCATTCATGGGTCGACGTCAACAGCTACTACATCGGCGCAGAGCGGCTCGACGAATCGATGACGACGCGGATTGACATCTACGGCGGGCCCTTGCAGGACGGTCTCGCGTATAACGGCATCCCGCGATTCTATAATAATGACGTTACCCTGCGCCGCATCAACTACAACTACTTTGGATTGAATGCGACGGGCGATTCCGTCCAGTACCCAACGCTCCGGAGACCGGAAGAGAATGAGAGTTTTTCCCAGCCGCACTATGAATTGCTCAATGAATGGAGAATCTCACCCGCGGTCAAGTTGTACAACACGTTTTTTTATATCGAAGGAAACGGGTACTTCGACTATGATGGAAGCTGGATCCCGTATCCCGACCCGAACACGGGCAAGCCGACACCGGCCATGCTATACTTCATGCGCTACGTCGGCTATGATTCCACGTTTGGCTCCACGACAGTTCCGGATTTTGTGATCCGCGCCTACGTGGGCAATAAGCAATGGGGATGGCTGCCGCGCTTCGAAATCGATCACGGGTCGGGTACGTTAACGGTCGGCGGAGAACTACGCATCCATCGGTCCCTCCACTGGGGGAGTATTCCCTATGCCTCTATCTATCCTCAAAACTATGACCCGGATTTTCATTTTTATCAGTTCAATGGAGAGAAGGATATGACATCACTCTACGGGCACGAGATTCTTCGTGCGAGCGATCAGACGACGTTGATGGCCGACGTGCAGTTCGTCTATGACAGATATGGACTGGATAATGAAAAGTTTCTCGGAACATCGTTCAGCGTGCCATATTTTTTCGTCAACCCCCGCGTCGGAGTGAATCAGAACTTCACCGACCGGCTCAACGGTTATGTCTCCGTGAGTCTCACGTCGCGGGAACCGAGTTTGCCGAATCTCTACCAGGGCGAAGAGGCGTATTACGGTGCGACGCCGAGCTTTGACACGATGACCGTTGGTGGGAAGTCGGTTGTCGATTTCAGCAAGCCGCTGGCAAAACCGGAACACTTGCTCGACGTTGAAATGGGAAGCCAGATCACGTCATCGGCGGGCAAGTTTTCGGCGAACCTGTACTGGATGGAATTCAACGATGAATTGATCGACAACGGGCAGCTCGACGTATTCGGCGTTCCGGTGACAGGTAACGCCGACCGTACGCGGCACATCGGGCTCGAACTGACGGGCCAGGCGGCAGTCAGCAATACGTTCGACCTGGGCGGAACGATGTCGGTTTCACGCAACCGGCTGATCCGGTATACGGTGTATGACGATTCTTCGCGCCCGGTTTCGCTCGACGGCAATCGCATCTCCGGCTTTCCCGAATTCCTCGCGAACGCGCGGTTCGGTTATCATGAGGGACCGTTCACCGCGAGTTTGCACGGCAAGTACGTTGGCCCGTTTTACACCGACAACACGGCCGACGAGCAACGTAAGGTTGATGCGTACACTGTGTTCGACCTGGACGCGTCCTACGGGCCGTATCTTTTGACCTCGGGAGTGTCGGTCGCGATTCACGGGAAAGTGATGAATCTCTTCAACAGACTCTATCTCGCGGGCGGCCAGGGAATAGAATTCTTCCCGGCGGCAGAGCGGAGTTACCTCGTCGGCCTCACGGTGGGATTGTGAGATGAAAACCCTTATTATTGCCAACGGATTACCTCCTTCAGCCCGTGTTGTTCGCCGGCTGGCGTCGGCGGCGGACCTCGTCATCTGCGCAGACGGGGGAGCGAACCATGCGCGCCCGATGCGGATCACGCCGGATTTCATCATCGGTGACATGGATTCGATAACGCCATCGACAAAAAGGTACTATCAACGGGTTCCGTCGATGCTCGTCGATGATCAAGACAGCACCGACCTGGAAAAAGCAATTCAGTTGTGCGTCGGCATGATGTGCAAATCGATTGACATCGTCGGGGCGACAGGGGATCGGCTCGACCACACCACGGGCACATTGGGCTGCTTTAAGAAATTCGGGAAAAAGGCGCGGCTGCAGTTGTTCGATACCGTCGGAGTGGTTTCCTTGATAATAAAGAGTATCGGATTCGCGACGACGGTCGGTGAGAAGATCTCTTTGATTCCACTGGAACGGTGCGAAGGAGTGACGACACACAATCTCAAGTATGCCCTGCAGAACGAGAATCTTGAGCTTGGAGTCCGCGAAGGAATCAGCAATGAAGCGACGGGGCGAAGAGTGACCATTTCGGTAAGGCGCGGAACTCTGCTCCTGTACCGGTTTCATCATTTGCCGAGATGAACTCGCTGAATCTTCCTCACACCTCAAATCTCTAACCCCAAACCTCCAATTCTCCAAATGATTCACCTCTCCGCTCCCGACTTTGTCGTGATCTTCCTTTACTTCGGCGGCGTACTGTTCGTCGGTTACCGCTCGGCGAGGAAAACACGGTCGACGGAGGAAGACTTCTTGCTTGCGGGCAGGACGCTGACACTTCCGATTTTCATCATGACGCTCGTTTCAACCTGGTACGGAGGTATTCTCGGCGTTGGAGAGTTTTCGTACCGATGGGGTATCGCGAACTGGACGACACAGGGAGTACCGTATTACTTCTTCGCCGCGGTGTTCGCCATGTTTCTTGCTAAAAGAATTCGGGCGACAAACTTCTACACCATTCCCGATAAGCTGGAGTCATCGTACGACAAGAAGACGGCGGTGCTCGGTTCGATTCTCACATTTATCCTGATGACGCCCGCGCCGTACATTCTGATGCTGAGCGTGCTGCTGCAAATGCTCTTCGGATGGAGCTTGCTCGTCAGCCTCATCGTCACCGCAATCGTCGCGGTTTCGTATTTGTTCTGGGGCGGATTCCGCTCGGACGTCCAGACGAACGTGCTCGAGTTTTTTCTGATGTTTGTTGGATTTGCGGTCATCCTTCCGTTTTGCCACGTCCGCTACGGGGGATTTGAGTTTCTGAAGACTCACCTGCCGCCGCTGCATCTGACGTGGAACGGAGGGAATTCGATACAGTTCATCCTCGTCTGGTTCTTCATCGCCCTCTGGACCCTTGTCGACCCGGCCTTCCACCAGCGCTGTTACGCGGCAAAAGATGGAAAGGTTGCCCAGAGAGGTATTCTTCTGTCAATCATCTTCTGGTTCTTGTTCGATGCGATGACGGCGACGGCAGGTCTGTACGCTCGCGCCGCGATCCCGCACCTTGACCAGCCGATGATGGCCTATCCCATGCTCGCTGAGGTGGTGCTTCCGCCGGTCGCGAAAGGGTTATTCTTCGTCGGATTGATGGCAACCATCATGGCGTCGCTCGACACGCTGGCGTTTGTGTCGGCTCAAACATTAGGCAGAGACCTCTACGGAAGATTACGGGGATTCAATCTCAATTCTTCAATCGCGAAGGCAGGATTAACAGGCGAAAATCCCCAATCCCCAATCCCAAATCCCCAATCATCGGGAACCACCCCCTACACCCGGATCGGTCTGGTGATCACGTTCGTCTTCTCCGTCGTTCTTTCGGTCTTCATGCCGAGCGTCATTCAGATGTGGTACACGATCGGGACGGTAATCATTCCGGGCTTGCTCGTTCCTCTAATGGCCGGTTACTTCGAACAGTTGACTATTCCGTCGCGGTACGCTTTTCTCGCCATGTTGTGTGGCTGGCTCACGTCGCTTGGATGGCTGATTGCGGGTTCGGTCAACGGAAACTCCGGACTTTATCCTCTCGGGGTCGAGCCGATGTATCCCGGACTGGTTGTGAGCTTGGTGTGGTGGGGTATCGGCAGAGCTCAAATCTGGAAAATTTCCTGAATGCCGGTGCGCGAAGCCGGAGTTCCAATCGTCCGACGTGCAGTCAGGAGATCATTGGTTCTGGAGGATCCAGGACAGATAACGTTTGTTCATCCAGTTCACGAGCCAGAAACTTGAGCCGGATGTATTCTTCAAGACCGCCTTTGAATATATTCGAAGCAGCGATCCGGCGCTGTCATAGTCCGCTTCAGTCCGGTAGTGGAAGAATCTCGCAGGCGAATTGAAGTAATATCCGCCGACCGTGAGGGGATAGGGCCAGATGCCTTCGGGTGGAGGTGAAATTTCCTCGAGAATGAGGTGCGTCCTGAGAGTGTCGGCAAATGCGGTGCAAAGAGAGCTGTCCTCGACGAGCGTTCCGGCATAGTATGCGAAGGACTGGCGGGGATAGCGCCAGAGATGCGAAGCTCGAAGTCTTGAGACTGATGTATCGATGGGCGTTAGCCGGATATCGTCATTTGTGACGACGAGCGCATACCGGTCTGTTGACCCGAGAATATCTACATCCACATTGTAAGCGCCGGACGCAAGTTCAATCGGTGTGGAAGCGCCGGCAGGTCCCAGTGCCGTGAGGCATATCTCTCCGATTGTCACGCCGAGTATCGCAAGATGAATGGAGTCCTGAGACTTAGTAAGTTTGTACAAAAGAGTGTAATTCATACAGGGATAGATTCTTACCGAGCTCATCGTGAGCATGATGGTCGGCTCGCCGGCCCCGGATGGGTACCCCTCTGAAAATCCGACAATTACCTTGCCGCTGACATTTTCAAAATGCGACGGGCCGTTTTCAAAAACATTGCATTGCATGCTCGTCGACGCGAAAACGATCAATGCCACGACCAAACAATGTATTGCGCGCATGATTGTCCTTTCCGATGCCGGAGACCACGGCGCTGTCGGCGGGACAGGCACAGGTTCTCGGCATCTTTACAAGAATATTCTTACATGTACAGCGCGCTCCCGAAATCCCTGCGATGCTTCCGTGTGATTTCGTGTTCTTCGCCCAGGAACTTGAAAAGGGCGATGCACGCTTTCCGGGAGCCGTCATCGTCATAATAGCGGTCGGTGCGAATAATGTCGATAAATTTTTCCAGCGCGGCATCGAATTCTCGAGAGCGAAGGTCGGCGACCGCCCCGGCGTACTTCTGGCGGGAAATGCTTTCCGGGAGGTCCCGCGATGGATCCGCAATACTCCCCAATCGTGATAATGTCCGGATGGCGTCGGCGAGCTCACTGAACTTCGGATCCTCGACATCTCTTATGAAATCCGCCGCCATTTTCGGATCATCAAAGAGACATAATTGTGCCAGGAGGACTTTCACTTCCTGGTTCTCGGGTTCGGCGGCAAGAATATTTTCCAATAATTTCCGTGCATCGGGTTCCCGTTGTTCGGCGATCAATGTCCTGGCCAGCTCAATCCGGCTCTGGAGTTTGCTTGGAAGATGTTTGCGAAGCCACTGGGTGATGACATACTCCGGTTGGGCGCCGACGAACTCTGCGACAACTTTGCCTTCAACAAACAGCTTCACATTGGGGATGCTTTGAACGGCGTATTTCGAAGCGACGTCGGGAAGCCGTTCGGTATCGACTTTTGCCAGCACCCACTTCTCGGTGTCTTGCTGTGCGAGTCGTTCCAGGACGGGGCTGAGCATCCGGCACGGCGCGCACCACTCTGCCCAGAAGTCCACGAGCACGGGAATGCCGAAGCTACGTTCGAGAACTTCCTTCTGGAAATCGGAAACGTCGTAGGGCATGTCGGTCCTACTGGTGGAGATGCTCATGAGGAGATCTGTGTGTTGAATCGTTCCAGAGCCAGAAGAGCGGCACGATCATGGAAAATCCGATGATCGTGATGAGAACAGAGGCAACCAGAAAGGGAGCGGCAGCATAGTACTCCGGCCCGATGAGTGCGATGAGGATGATGGGCAGCAGGAGAACGGCCAGAGCGTTCATCATCGCGATCATGCGCGCCCAGCGTTGCCCCGCCCTCACCCCGATGGCGCTGTACAAAGTGCTGACGCCGAATGGGATCAGCAAAACGCCGACAATGAGATGATTCAATAAAAAGGGAGCTGAAATGCCTGACAGGACTTCGGGCGTAAGCTGCCGCGCGAGCCACTCTCTCAGGGGAAATGTGGAGAGTAAATGAATGAACGATACAATGATCAGGAGAACTCCATCGACCAGGAGAATCCGTGACACGATGATCCGCTTATCGGCTATGGAAATCATATCTAAAGATACACAGTTTTGGAAAATAGTGCAACGGGGCGGCATTCCGGTCAGGCGGCGGGGCAATGGCAGGGCGCTCCGAACAGGCTGAGGACGCACACGTCGACAACTTTCTGACGGAATCCGCGTATATCTATGTGTGGACGATCTTGTATATTGCTAGGTGATTTCAGGCAAAACCATGTTCAAGGTCCCGAATCCGAAGCACCGAACCTTAATTTGTCATGTTGGGACATTTGAAAATTTTTCAGATGTCTCATACCAGGATTTGAGATTTGTCCAATAGGAGTCGTATTTCTGTTTGAGGTTAGTGTCCTGTCTCGGAAGTAGATTGTCTAAGTTTTGCGGCTTTTAACCCTCACCCCTATCCCCTCTCCCGCAAGCGGGAGAGGGGAATTGAAGGGGAGAGGGTAGCGAGTGACATGACGATCCAAGGACTTATTAAAACTATTTGAGTGACACGATACTAGTTGTAGGAGAAAATAGGTATGGGACAGAATACATTCGACAAGAATCGAGAACCCCGTTTCGGAAGAGTGATTCGTGAAGATTTGCGGCGGAAGGATTTTAAACGCACGCTTCAGCGGGATTACGAGGAACTTAAAGAATTCTTCATCGATGACGATCGAAAGAAAAAGTTGAAAGAGATGGGGCGACTGAAGCGATGGCTCTTCACCGCAGGCTGGTTGCTCAAAGCCCTTTTCCTGAAACTCACTCCCGCGCGCCGCCTGTTGCTGGTCGTGGCATTCCTGCTCATGCTTCTTTCCAATGATTTTGAGTATAACGGTGAGAAGGTGCGGGTTAGCATTGATATGGGAGTCGCGGCCGGGGCTATTGTTCTCTTCGTTCTGATGCTCGAGTTGAAAGACAAACTGCTCGCGAAGGACGAACTTGAAGCCGGCCGGGCTGTGCAATCGGCGCTCCTCCCGGAAAGAACTCCGAAGGTGCAGGGCTGGTCCGTGTGGCTTTTCACGCGCACCGCGAATGAAGTGGGGGGCGACCTGGTCGACTTCCAAAAAGTCGCCGCCGACCGGTTCAGGATGACTCTTGCGGATGTCGCAGGCAAAGGATTGAGCGCGGCGTTGCTCACGGCTAAACTCCAGGCGACCGTCAGGGCGCTCGCTCCGGATATCGATTCCCTGAGCGAGGTCGGGACAAAGCTCAACAGGATTTTCTACCGCGACAGTCTTCGTAATGTCTTCGCGTCGGTTGTGTATCTCGAGGTTCGATCCGACACGGGAGACGTGAAATTCATCAACTCCGGGCACCTGCCGCCGTTGCTCCTGAGAGGAACGGATATCGAGGAGATGCCCCGGGGGGATGCGGCCATCGGAATCCTGCCTGAGGTGACCTGCACCGAACATCGTGTGAAACTCCGGAATGGCGACATGCTGCTTGTGTATTCGGATGGATTGTCGGATGCGAAGAACGTGGCGGGGGAGTTTTTCGGAACTCAACGGCTGCTGAAACTTCTCCCAACGTTGAAGGATCTCGGCGCGCCCGAAGCCGGCGAGGGAATTGTTGCAGAAGTCAATCGTTTTGTGGGCGATGCCCGGGTATACGACGACCTTTCGCTTATCGTTCTGAAGCGTCTGGGTTAACCTTGCTCCCCCGGGCAATTGTCATTTGTTCGGGTCTTTCGTCGACACGTTAAGCGACCCCTACGCAATTGCCGCTACTCGTTGGAAATATTGAATTTCATTCCTACCTTGTGTCCGGTATTCCGGTGAATCGCAACCGTCTCAAGGAAATCTGCATGTGCGCATCACAATCTATAACGGCGAGAGGAGTCCTCTCTTTCATGATGGGCCCCGACGTGACACGCAAGCTGTTCCTCTCCGGACTTGCCGAAGTGAGCAAGCGCATCCCCGCCGCGGGGTATCATATTGTAATCCTGAAGTGATCGCGACTGCACCTCTGCCTTCTCTGCGTGTCTCCTCTTGCAAAGCGCCGGGAAGGGATGACTCCTGCGCAAAAAAAGCCGGATCCTCATCCTTCCATTTTCCCCATTTCTTCCCTGGAATAACCGCATATTCTCGTAAACCTTTTCCTCCCGACCCTCGTCTTAGGATATAGTGAAGGACACGAAGTGACAGATGATCGACTGTTGGTCGAGCGTGCAAAGTGCGGCGATATGGATGCTTTTCGCCAGCTCGTCGAGAGCTCAAAGACCAAAGTGTATTGGATTGCATACGATCTGACAGGAGACCGCCGCGATGCGGAAGACCTGTCGCAGGACGTTTTTATCAAAGTGTTCCACTCCCTCGATGGTTTTCGGGGTGACGCGAAGTGGAGCACGTGGCTCTACAGAATCACTGTCAACGCGTGTCTGGATTATCTCAAATCACCCGCAAGGAAGACAATGCAACTCAAGAACCAAACGGCAAGCGAAGGCCTTCCCGCGATTGTGGAGCCCCATGAGCCGCTGACACCCGACCGCATCACTGAATCGCGCATGATTCAGGTGAACATCGAGCGAGCGCTGGATCGTCTGTCGCCGCAGGAACGCTCCGTCTTTGTGCTGCGCCACTATCATGACCTACCGTTGAAGCAAATCGCGGACACCCTCAGCGTGGCGGAAGGCACCGTGAAGTCGTACCTGTTCCGCGCCATACATCGTTTGCAGGAAGAGCTTGGCTTTTATCGAAATGAATTTGGAGAAAAACCATGACATGTGAAAAGTGCAGAGAATTATTCGTTGACGCCCGCTATGGCGAATTGGGGGTCGTGGATGGTGCGGCATTCAAAGAACACCTCTCCTCGTGCACGGCATGCGCGTCGGACTACGAGCGTATGCAACGGACGTTGGAGATCATGGACCGACGTCTGCGGAGTGAGCCCGGGGAAGCATTTTGGGCGAGCTACTGGGAGAACCTCCATTCCAAAATGGAATCGGAGAAGGAAACATCGCCCCTGCGTACACATTCCCCGAAGATGATTCGCTTCAGACCGGCATTGATACCTGCGTGGGCGTACGGCGTGGCTGCGGTCTTGCTGGTCGCGCTCGGGATCTATCTGGGAAGATCGTTCCTTGTAAGACAAGCTCCGGATACCGGACGGCGGGCGAATGTTTCAATTGTCGGCACAGGCGCAGACTCTGCCTTTGCATCGCGGCAAGCAGTGGAGAGACAATCCGACGAATACCTTGAACGGTCAAAAGTTTTGCTCATCGGACTCGTCAATGCCCCGGCCGGGGTTTCGTCGACTTCCAATCTTGCGCGCCAGCAACACATTTCGCGCGAGCTCATCCGGCAGGCCGATTACCTCAAAACCACCCTCAAGGAACGCGACCAGCAGCATCTCCGCCAGCTCATCGGCGACCTTGAAGTCGTTCTTATGCAGCTCGCGAATTACAGCGTCGAGAATGGCGTTCCACTGGTCGAGCTCGTCAAACAGGGCGTCGACAAGAAGTCCATCCTACTCAAAATTAACGTCGAGCAGATTCGTGCGCTTGGTTCTCGGCCTGGACCTGCAGCGAAAACTCCCAAGAACAACGAGAAATCAAAAATCTGAAGAAGGAGTGCATTTCATGACATCAAAAAAAGGTCTTTTGAAACGAACGACAAGCCTGTCAGGAGCAATTTTGCTCATAGTACTGCTGGCGGTACTCATGCCTGCGGCCGCCCGCTGCCAGGATGCGGCAACCAAGGCCTATAACCAGGCGTATGGGTTTATCCTCGACGAAAAATGGTCGGATGCCCAGAAAGCTCTCGGTGAGTTCATCAAGCAGTACCCCAAGAGCAAAATGGTCGATGCGGCAGAATACTGGCAGTGCTATACACGGGATAAGCTCGGCGAAGACCAGGAAAGCGTCTTTCAATGTTATGACAACTTCATCAAATCGCATCCGAAGAGCAAGTGGAAGGATGACGCGAAGTCGAATCTCGTGAGAATTGCCTACGACCTCGCAAAGAAGGGCAAGCCGGAGTATAAGGAAAAGATTCAGGGGATGGGGGAAGAGGAAGATGAGGATGTCAAACTCGCGGCGTTGAATGCGTTGAGCAACATGGGGAGTGACGAGGCATACGCCGCCATTATCGACCTGTTCGACCGGATGCCGGGTGAGGGACTACGCAGCAAGATCGTATACGTTCTCGGCAACATAGAATCTCCTAAGGTTGAAACGAAACTCGAAGAGATTGCGACGAAGGATCGGAGCATAAGGGTCCGTAAAGACGCCGTCTATGCACTTGCCAACCGGGGGGGCTCGGATGGCCTCGCGGCGATGGAGCAGATCGTTCGCTCGAACAACGACAGGGAAGTGCGGAAGGCCGCGCTGTACGCTCTCGGCAACATGGATGTGAAGGAGGTAATACCGTTCCTGGGTGAAGTCGGGCGAACCGAACCGGACGTAGAGCTCGCGAAAGCCGCGGCGTATTCTCTCGGCAACACCGACGGTGAACAGGCTTCCGGCGAACTGAAGCATATCTTCAAGGAGGCGAAGGCGGTGGAAGTCCGTAAAGCGGCGATGTACGCTCTCGGCAACCGGGGCGACGCTGCTGCAGTCGCTGCCCTCAAAGAAGCAGCTCTTGGCGACCAAGACCCTGATATTCGAAAGGCGGCTGCCTACGCTCTTGGCAACATCGGCGACCAGGATGTAGTTGAGGCATTAAAGGAAATTGTCGGGACAAGTCGCGACCCCGAAACGAAAAAAGCGGCACTCTTCAGTCTCGGAAACACTGGAAAGGAAGCAGCGAAGGCATTTCTAATTACGACTGCGACAACGGACCCGGTTGACGACATCGCAAAGACCGCGATCTATGCCCTGGGAAATCTTTCCGGTGGAGACGATCCGGACCTGATGCTGGAAATTGCCCGGAAGTCCCCGTCACTCGAAGTCCGAAAGCAGGCGGTTTACCAGATCGGCAATGCCAGTGGTCCGGCTTCCGTCAAAGCCCTGGGCAGCATCGTACGAGAAGAGCAAGACTCCGAGCTGAGGATTACGGCGATCTACGCGCTGGGGAACTCGGGGAGCGACGATGCAGTCCCAACCCTCGCAGAGGTCGCGAAAACGGGCGGTGAAAAGAAACTACGCAGCGCGGCGGTTAGCGCACTGGGTCAGATCGGTACCGACAAAGCCCGTGCTGCTCTGATGGAAATCCTGGGGTATAAATCAAAGGAGTAATCCATGATCCGGCAAAAGCTTTTATCAAACATTATTATCGGTGGTTTGACGATTGCTTCGATCACCGGTACACTTTGCGCTCAGCCGGCAGTCGTTTGTCCGAATACAGCCCAGCCTCTGGCCGAGCGCTGGCAATGGGCCGGTCGGCAGGCTGGAGAGCGGGGATGGAACCACGGCTATTGGGTAGGATATAGTATCGTCAAATCGATGGGAGAAAATGAGTTCATCGGAACCTATTCTACGGACGCGAGAAGAAATAGCCCAAGTTTGTGTGAGATGCTGGGCCTGAGCCCGTGCCCCACAGAAAAAGCGCTCAGGGAGCCGAACCACAATCTTACAATGACCGGCTGTCTGACCATTGTTAATGACAGGGACGCTAACATTTGCAAGGTCCCCAAGGAAGTGGGTATTCTATTTCATCTGGATGGAGAAAAACCCCGGGAGTTCTTCCACGGGATCAAAATCAGCAATCTCTCGCTCCACGTCGACCTTGAGAACGAACCCGTTCTCTGGCTCGGGACGGTTGATGATTCCGAGAGCGTCATGTTCCTGCAATCAAAATACACACGCGAGGACTCTGAAAATGTGCAGAAGAGCATTGTCACTGCTGTCGGGATTCATCAATCGTCGGAGCTCGTGTCCTCGTTCCTGATCGGGGTGGTGAACGGGGAAGACCGGACGGAGGTGAGAAAGACCGCAGTGTTCTGGCTTGGACAGACGAACTCCGACCGTGGGCTCAAACTGCTCCTCGGGATAGCCGAGACAGACAGATCGGAAGACGTGCGCGAGGAAGCGGATTGATGAATC
>Ga0209777_10000287_pt1 | contig 85891 bp, 71 predicted proteins | sample FrelakmetHBP12HB_FD_187147 | JGI IMG/M metagenome (GOLD analysis project Ga0209777, IMG submission 187147) | Freshwater lake sediment microbial communities from the University of Notre Dame, USA, for methane emissions studies -HBP12 HB (SPAdes)... | ecosystem: Environmental > Aquatic >...
GAGTCACGAGTCCCGACGAAAAGCGATGCCAGTTCAAACTCTCATCCAGCGTATCAAGGAGCGCGGGCGGTCTGTGCCGCTGATCTGGCCGCCGCTCAACATCGGCCACCGAGGCGCGTCCGGCGAAGCGCCGGAGAACACCCTGGCCGCTTTCGAACTCGCCCTACGCCAGGGTGCGGACGGCGTCGAGTTCGACGTGCAACTGTCCTCCGACGGGGTCCCCATGGTCATCCACGACGCGCGGCTGGACCGCACCACATCCGGCCGGGGCCGGGTTTGCGACTACCGCGCCAGCGCCCTGCGGCGCTTGGACGCGGGTTCGTGGTTCAACCGGCGTTTCCCTTCCCGGGCGCGGCAACGTTATGAGGGCGCGAGGATTCCTCTTCTTTCTGAAGTCCTGGCGTGGGTGCGGGCCCGCAAGTGCATTGCATTCTTGGAAATCAAGGACGCTCCGGCAGGAACGGAAGACCGCGTCCTGGAAGAAATCGAGGAGGCTGGTGTTCAGTCGCTGGTCACGGTGGTTTCGTTTGATCTGGCCTCTCTCCGGCGCGTTCGTCAACTCGATTCTCGAGTGGCTCTGGGGTTGGACACGTCGCGGCGGTTACTGGCCATTCGGAGGGCAAAGTCGTTGGGCGCTGTGGCGATTCTGCCCCACTGGGCCATCGCCTCGCGACGGTTCATCCGCCGGGCGCATCAGAATTCGTTGCGCGTGTTCGCGTGGACCGTGGACCAGCCGCGCCGGATGCGCCGGAGAATTCTGGACGGGGTGGACGGCCTGATCACCAACTACCCCGCACGGTTGGAGGAAGCCCGCTCCTCCGTGTTCTCTGGGTTGAGCCTTTCCCCTCCGCGATCTCTGTGCTAAAACCTTTCGGGGTTTTAGGGGTTTAAGATTGGATTTGAGGAATCCCGGACTCCGGGTCGCGAGTCCCGAGAAAACCATGGGTAAGGCAATCGAAAAGGTCGCCAGGAAATATTTGATTTCCGGCCGAGTGCAGGGCGTGGGTTTCCGCTTTTTTGCCGAAGACTGGGCGACCCAGCTCGGGATATGCGGGTACGCAAAGAACCTTTGGGACGGCGGGGTGGAAGTCTACGCGATCGGCAGCCTCGGGGCGCTGGAGGAATTCAAGCGGCAGCTCGCTGAAGGACCGCGCAGCGCGCGTGTGACCAATCTGGAAGAATCAGATGCGGCGCTCGACAAAAGCTATAACCGATTTGAGATCAGATGAATGAAGATTGAGTGATTGAAGGATTGAGTGAATGACGATTGAGAGATTGAGCGAATTGAGGAAACAAGACTCGACCTTCTCGGCCACTTCATTCTCTCAATCTTCAATCACTCAATCACTCAATCACTCAATCACTCAATCATAGGGGGTCAAGGTGGAAGACCTGAAAACGCTTATCCGCGAAGTTCCCGATTTTCCCAAGCCGGGAATTCTCTTCTATGACATCACAACGTTGTTGAAAGACCCCCTCGGGCTCCACCGCGCGGTGGATGCCCTGGCGAACCACTATGTGGGCCGCCGGGTCGACCGGGTGGTGGGGATTGAAGCGCGGGGGTTCATTTTCGCGCCTATGGTGGCGTATCGGCTCAACGCGGGCTTCGTGCCCGTGCGCAAGCCCAAGAAACTCCCGGCTGCAACCGCGCGTGCTGATTACGCGCTCGAGTACGGGAGAGACGCGCTGGAAATCCATCGCGATGCGATCCAGCAAGGCGAAGAAATCCTGATCATTGACGACCTGCTGGCGACCGGAGGCACCGCCGCCGCCGTGGCGCAGCTCGTCGAATCGCTTGGTGGTCACATCGCCGGCATTGGATTTCTCATTGAACTGGAATTCCTCAAGGGACGCGAGAAACTGGCCGGCTATGACCTGCACTCGGTTGTGAGGTACGAGTAGGGGCGACCCGCGTGATCGCCCTTACTCCGAAATGCTTGAAGGCGAAAATGGACCAGCCAGTGCCCGCCCAGCGCCGGAGGCAATTCTGCGCACGCTGCGGCCAACTTATGTTCGAGTACTTCCGCTCCCCGGATGGCCACTTCGGCCTGGTGAACGACCTCCCGCACCGTGACGCAGCCCGCTCCGGCCGGGTGCGCTGCCCGACTTGTGGCGCCGTGTATCGCCTGCTCGAGCTCGTGAACGCGCTGGGGGAACCGATAGAAAGAGAGTAGGGGCCAGGCACTTTTCGCTACCTCCTGCGGAGCCGGCAAAGTCAGAAATCCGAAAGCCAAGGGGAACACCCCTCAGCGGGAGCGTGCAAATGCGAAACCAGAAAGCTGCTGCAATGTTCACGAGGAAGAAGGTTGCGGGATCGGTCGTGGGATTAATCTTGTTCGCGGCGATTAGCGCGGCAGGGATGCCGCGGGGGATGCCACCGGAGCAGGTGGTGGAGGTCGCCGGCCAGAAGCTTCATTATTACGAGGCAGGGCGAGGAAAGGTCGTGATTCTCCTGCATGGCCTGGGCGCCGATTCTCGCCACTGGGACCGGAACATCGATCCGCTCGCCAAAGACTTTCACGTCATCGCTCTTGACCAGATCGGGTTCGGGAATTCCAGCAAACCGCTGCTCAGATATACGACTCAGGCCTTCGTGGAATCGCTGCGGGGATTTATGCAGGCGATGCAGATCCCTAAAGCCACCCTCGTGGGGAACTCCCTGGGGGGCTGGATTGCGGCGGAGTTCGCGTTACGCTATCCCCAGATGGTTGACAAGCTGGTGCTGGTGGACGCGGCAGGGCTCCGCCCGGAGGCAAGTTCCCTCGAGCCTCCCCATGACGTCTCACTCAGCTCGCCCCTCGGGATCCGCAGAGTTTGGAAATTCATGAGCGCCAACAAGCAGTGGGCCACTGAGGACCTGGGCCTGGACGCCTTGGAGAGACATGTGAGAAACGGGGACTCCTACACCATCGCCAGCACGGTGATGGAGATGCTGGCCGGCGACGAATTCCTGGACAGTCGTCTGGCGGCCATCCAAGTCCCGACCCTGATTGTGTGGGGGCGCGATGACGCCTTGATCCCCTTGCCGTTCGCGGAGCGTTTCCACAAGGGCATTCCCGGCTCCCGGCTTGTCCTCCTCAAGGGTTGCAGCCACCTTCCCATGATGCAAAAGCCCAAGGATTTTAATAAAGCGGTTCTGAAGTTCTTGAATCAGGCGTAGAGCGGGAAGTGGAGGATGAAATTGCGGGAGGCAGGAGGCGGAAGTCAGAAGGCAGGAGTCAGGAGTCAGAAGTCCGAATGCTTAATGCTTCCATCCTTCAGTGGGAGAGCACAAATGCGAAACCTGAAGCAACAGTGGAAAACCACTGCGGGTGTGACGCTGGGAATCATCCTTGCGCTCTTTGCGCCGGCAGTGACTATGGCGCAAACCCTCCCGCCCATGCCGCCCCAGAAAGTGGTCTCGGTATATGGACAGAGCATTGTTTATTACGAAGCCGGCCAAGGGCCCAATCTGATTCTCCTCCACGGCCTGGGGGGAGATGCAGGCAACTGGGTTTTTAACGTCGGGCCGCTTTCTCAGAGTTTTCACGTCTATGCGCTGGATCAGGTGGGCTTCGGCCAATCGGCGAAGCCCTTCATTGATTATCGCATTGGGACCTTCACGGATTTCCTCCAGGAATTCATGAAGGTGGCGAATATTCCGAGGGCTGACTTGGCATAGGGTTTGCTTTCAATGCAAGCGGACAAGCAGGCGCGTAAAATGGTAGGGCGGAGTGCGGGGAGCCCTCCGACGGTGCGGGCTTAAAAATGTGTGGCTTGCCACAAGCCAGAGGACGATGGGAAAAGATCACGATGAGGGCGAGAGATAGACGACCGTCAGGCAGAAACTCCATGGCGCTGCTTTTTCTGGCAGGGCTGGTGGCGGTCCCGAGCATCTTACTGGCTGTCGAGCGGCTGAATTTCAAGCCCGGATTCAACCTGTTCAATCCCACGCAGGATGTGGCGTTCGGCCAGGAGGCTGCGGCCGAAGTCGACAACCAGTTCCCACTCTTGAATGACCCGCCAGTGGTGCGGTACGTCAACGATTTGGGGCATCGCCTGGAGTCGTTCGCTCCCAACAACAATCCCCGCTACGTTTGGCAGTTCAAGGTGGTGAACAGCTCCGACATCAACGCCTTTGCGCTGCCGGGCGGCTTCATCTACGTCAACCGCGGGGCCCTGGAAGCCGCCGAGGACGAAGCGCAGATCGCGGGCGTGATGGCCCACGAGTCCGGCCACGTCGTGATGCGCCACGGGACAAACCAAGCCTCCAAAGCGTTACCCCTGGAGCTGGTGGGTGCTCTTCTGTCGGGACTGGCGGGAGAGAGCGGCGGCTTGACAAGCCAGATCTTTAATAGATTGGGCGGGTTTGGGATCGGCTGCTGGATGCTCCACAATTCCCGTGAGGCGGAGCAGCAGGCCGATGAAGTGGGGACGTACATCCTTTATCATGCCGGCTACGACCCGCACGGCATGGCACAATTTTTCGAGATCATCCAGAAGAAGTATCCCCAGCGGACCCTCGAGTTCTTCTCCGACCACCCTGTCCCCGAGAATCGCATCAAGGACGTGGGTGCAGAAATTCCTTTGCTCGGCCCGGCAAAGTCATGGACCACAGACAGGCCGGAATTTGACGCTGTGAAAAAGCATTTGCTGGCTCTTCCTCCACCGCCCAAGGCGAAGGCCGCTCCACATGCGGCGGCAAGCCCTGTCGCTCCTCCACCCGCGCCTTCCAACACCATGATTCCTTACAACGGGCAGGGGTTTGCCATCCGTTACCCCGACAATTGGCAGGCCAAGTCAACGGATGGAGCTGTTGCCTTGTTTCCCGCTGGCGGGTTTGTTTCCGGATCGGGAGGTGATGAGAGCCAGGCCTACGGCGCGTTCATCAGCCACTACCAGCCCCAAGGGCCGACGGGCTGGGGACTGGTGGATGCGACGCAGCAAATGCTCGATTCCTGGCGAGAGTCCAATCCCAATCTGCGGGTTGTCAAGCAGTCCGGGATGAGTGTGCAGGGGCGCCCTTGCCTTTTGACGGAGGTTGAAAATGATTCGCCCCTGGAAGGGCAGAAAGAAACTGATCGCGTGCTCACTCTCCGACAGAGCGATTCCCTTCTGGCATTGATTTTCGTCGCCCCACGAGCTTCTTTCGACGCCTACCAGCCTACCTTCGCCGCTATGGTCCGGAGCCTGCAGGTTCAATGAACGAGCGGACGGCCGCGGACATTAAATTCATTTCTGCGCGGTTTAACCCAAGCGAAGGATTGGGAGCGTCGTCGACCTTCCTACTGGCTCTAGGCCAATGGCCTAACTCCATGAGGGGGCGAACGTTAGCTTTAAGCTTCCGATGCCAGGTTGGCAGCTTCCATGCAGGAAGCGAAACAGCAATGCCAATTAATCACGAGGCGGAAAAGCCGGCACACCTTCCCAGAGCGTCAAGCGCCCACATCCGGGAGCGATGGCTGGAGGTCCTCGATTTGAGCCATGCCACCCGACGTGTTACTTACCAACCCATCGAAGCCGGCGTACACGCCATCGTCATTCCGGACGCCTATGCAGAAGAGCCGAAAAAGAACCTCCTGGTGGCCGACATCCGCGCGGCGATGTGCCTGATTCCGGAATTGGTGCGCGGTGTACGGGTGGGCCTGGAATCGCACGCCGAGTTCGGGCTATCGCTGCCCAAGGACTTCCGCCAGTGGATGGGGCAGTACGCTCGCGAGGTGGCGGAAGGCCGGGTACGCGCCATGGCGTTCGTGGACTTGGCCTACCTGGAGGCCGCGCTGCTCGACCGCCTCTGGACGGCGGAGGTCCTTGTGGACTTCAATTCTCCCCTGACGTTTTTCCGCCGCGGGGCACTGCTGGATTATGCCAATGTCCTGGAGGCAGTCGCAGCGATGGTGTTCGAAGGCCGCTCGCTGGCTGACACCTCCGCGCGACTGGCCCAGGAGGCCTTGGCCCGCATGCAGCTCTATGCCCAATCTTTCTTGAGGCTTTCAAACCTCTACTCCGAATGCGCATGGCGAATCGAGCGCGACACCTTCGTAATGGAGCTGGAAATGCCGGGCAAAGCGGTCTCGCTCGCGCTGCCCTATTGGGAATTGCGAGGGGGCGCGGCCGCCGCCGAGAGCACCTTGGAAGCTTGGCGGGCACGAATCGAAACCCTGCTCCGTGAAGTCGCCCCTTACGCCCACCCGGGATTTCCCAGGTCGTTTGCTGCCTAGGGCCAAGTCCGTCAGTTGACGGACATGCCGCCCTAAAGGGCGGCGCTACAGTTGAGGAAACAGTTGTAACCCACGAAAATAGAGTCGGAGGATTTCACTCATGCTTTACAGAATTCGTTCTCGCAAAAATCTCACCGAAGTGGCACAGGGGCTCGAGGCCGCCGCGCAAAAACATAAGTTTGGTATTCTCTGTGTACACGACCTGAAAGCCAAGATGGCAGAAAAAGGAGTGGAGTTCGATCGCGACTGCCGGGTTTTTGAGATCTGCAATCCCCACCAGGCGAAGAAGATCCTGGAGGCTAACGCCGCGACCTCGACCGCGCTTCCCTGCCGCATTTCGGTCTATCAGGAAGGTGATGGCGTAACCCTGGCGACCCTCCGCATCACCGCGCTCCTCCAAATGTTCGGCACTCCCGGCCTTCACGCGGTGGCCCAGGAAGTGGAAGAAACCATTGTCGCCATGATGCAAGAGGCATCAGAATAGGCTCGCCATCCGTGACCCGTGACAAACAAAGTGTGAAGGTTAAAGGACAAAGGATGAAGGTCAAGACACGAGCGAGCGACTTTGGACGTCTCATCCTTTACCTTTGATCCGGGGCCGGGGCGGGAGGCACGCCGCCGGCCTCTGCGTGGCTTCCCGCGCGGGGTTGTGGTACGCTATGGGGGTTATCGTCGCGCAACCTTTCGAACCTCCAGTCACGCCGCGAGGTTGTAGCCTGATTGCGAACTGAAAGGAACGACGCACTATGTCTGGCCATTCAAAATGGGCAACAATCAAACACAAGAAGGGCGCCGCCGACGCCCGTCGCGGTAAGATCTTCACCAAGCTCATCAAGGAAATCACCGTAGCGGCGCGAGCGGCAGGCGGAGACCCGGATGGCAATCCGCGCCTGCGCGCCGCCATCCTGGCGGCCAAGCAAGAAAACATGCCGGCAGACAACATCAAGCGCGCCCTCCAGAGGGGCACCGGGGAGCTGCCTGGCACGACCTACGAAGAGGCTGTTTACGAAGCTTACGGGCCGAGCGGCGTCGCGATGTTGGTGGAAGTGGCAACCGACAATAAGAATCGCACCACTTCCGAAATCCGCCACATCTTTACCAAGCTCGGGGGGAATTTGGGCGCTGCGGGGTGCGTGGCATGGTTGTTTCATAAGCGCGGCTATATCGTGGTCGCGAAAGCCGACGCCGACGAGGAGCGCTTGCTCAACTGCGTGACGGAGGCAGGCGCGGACGACATGAGCGAAGATGGCAACAACTGGGAAATCTTTTCGGCGCCGGAGAATTTCCAGCAGGTCATGAACTGCCTGAAAGGTTCGAAAATCAACCCTGCCGTGGCCGAAGTGACCATGCTGCCGCAGACTTACGTCAGCCTCACCGGGAAGCCTGCCGAGCAGATGCTCCGGCTCGTGGAGGAGCTGGAAGACCACGAAGACGTCCAGCACGTCTACGCCAACTTCGATATCGAAGAGGCGGAGCTCCATGCGCTGGCACAGGCTAAGTAACCCCCGGTCGAGGTAAAGCTTAGCTCGTTCCGGACCAGCCTCCCCCTGAGGGGGAGCCCTTGCCGTCCGTCAGCCGACGGATCAGGCGACGGACGGTGCGGCACGGGGCTTAGGGGGGCCGTGCGCTCCAGAAGTTGCGACGGGCTTCGGTTCCGCGCGCGGCAACCCGCATCCAATTCATGGCATGCTGACCCGGTCCTCGCGCCTTGAACTCTTGGGCCTGCCTTTGGCTCTTCTGGTTGCCGGCGCAGTCTTCTCCACCCGAGAGTTGGCTGCGCCGGGAATGCAAGGCCACGCTAAGCTGACCTATACGAAAACGCTCAAGGGAAGCGTCCCGGAATTCCTCCAAGTTACCGTGGACTCAAATGGGGAGGGGGCTTATGAGGGGAGGAAAGTGGACGAGCCCTCCAATCCTCGCCCGTTGAAGCTCTCCTCCGCTACGTCGCGCCGGCTCTTTGACTTGGCTGCTGAACTGAACAACTTCCAGTCCCTGGACCTGGAGAGCCACAAGCGCGTCGCCGACCTTGGACGGAAGATCTTGACCTACCAGCAGGACGCGCAGATGAACCGTGTAGAATTCAACTACACGCAGAACCACACGGCACAGGAACTCGTGGCTTTGTTCGAGGGAATCGCCGGCGTCGAGGAGCACATCACTAACCTTGAATACGACATCAAGTATGATCACTTGAGCTTGCCCAAAGAACTCCGGATCATCCAGATCGAGTTGGCCAATAAAGCGCTAGTCGACCCCGAACTCATGGTCCCCACCTTGGAAGCCATTGCCAAGAACTCGCACTTCCTCCACCTGGCTCAAACCCAGGCTCAGGACATCCTGCAGCGCATCCGGGTGAACAATTGAGATCGATAGGGCTGATGGGTGCAACGCAACCTTTCTCCTTCGGGAACCGTCTAGGGTAGTGTAGATTGAGGGCCAGTAATACTACCTCTCGGCGAGGGAGGTGCCCCATGAGATCCCGCAACAGCTTCATAAGATTAGCGTTGGGGGGCGGTCTAATAACCCTCCTGGCGGCAGGCATGCTTTGGGCACAGGATGATTCCCACGCCCGCATCGTGCGCCTGAGTCTAGTGGAAGGGACTGTGACGGTGCAGCGGCCCGATGTTCCGGACTGGTCGGAAGCGCCCGTGAACACGCCACTTCAGGAGGGCTTCAAGCTCTCCACAGCGGAGAGTAGTTTTGCTGAGGTTGAGTTCGAGAACGGCTCCACCCTCCGTCTAGGGCAGCTCAGCTTGCTGGAGTTTAGCCAGCTCGCGCTCCAGCCCAGTGGGGGCAAGATCAATCGCTTGGCGCTGCTGCGAGGTTACGCGACAGTCCATGCCATGCCGGAGGGTGGGGATGATGTTTATGAATTAAACACACCTCAGGGTCTTATCACGGCCCGTGGCAAAGCCCTGTTCCGAGTGGATTTGGACGAGAACCTGGAACGCGTTGAGGTGTTTAAAGGCAAGGTGGACGTCGCTAGCAATCTGGGCGCTTGGTCGCTTGCCCTAAATGACGTGCTCGAGCTACAGCCGGGCGCCGATGAATCCTATAGCCTCACGCAGGGCATTACTCAAGATGCCTGGGACGAGTGGGTGAGCGAGCGTGAGAGCCGCGCGGCGATGGCCTCCTCGGGAGGTGCGCCCTCTCCCCGCTTGTACTCCAATGACGTTTCGGATCTGCTTTACGGATGGGACGACCTCTCCAATTACGGAATGTGGTCAAACCTTCAGGGTTTGGGTTATGGCTGGGTACCTGCGGTGGGCGCGGGCTGGTCTCCTTATAGCCTGGGGCGCTGGTGTTGGTATCCAGGGTTCGGCTGGACGTGGATTTCCAGCGAGCCGTGGGGCTGGCTGCCGTTTCATTACGGAGGGTGGGAATATCTTGCCGGGATCGGATGGGCATGGTTCCCCGATAGCTTCGCCTATTTCTCTCCAGCGGAAGTCATATGGTACTCGGGCCCAGGGTGGATTGGCTGGGTGCCCAGAGGCAGTCCGCGGGGAGGGCATCTTGCTTGCCCCGCGCGCCAGGCTTGCGGAACTGCCGTCAGCTCGACGACCTTCCAAAATGGGATCGCGGTTGCGCCAACAAATCGGCTGCCCATTGACCCGGTCCGAGGCCAGAGGATAGACAACCCCTCGGTTCCCACGTCGCACATCACAATGCTGCCGGGGCCGGGGGCGCCCCGGATAGGTATGCGTGGCCGCCCGGCTAGTGGATCACCCGGCACGCCTCGAACGGTTACGTTGGGGCCAAGGGGGGAAGGGCACGCCTCCCCAGCGCCGGGTTCTACGTTAGTGTTCGACCCCGCCCAGGACCGCTATGTGAACAACAACGTAACGCCTCGCCCGGCGCAGACGCCGCAAGAACCTGGCGAGGCTTCAGGTGGGACTGTGGGACACTGGTCGGCGACTGCTCCCGGCCCACGGCCGAAGGAGCCCACAACGAGCCCTAGCCCTCCGGGCTATTTCAATCCTGGCGCGCCTGCGGACTCGGGCAAGCCGCATTCTATGGGACCGCCTCGCGACGCCGCTCCAACAGACTGGACCAGATCCGGCCCTGCTGGCAAGGAGCGTTCCGGCGGCGATACGCACTGGAATTCTGCGGGCTCCCAGCGAGGCGGGGGGGCTGGGGAAAGCGGATCCGCCAAATCAGCGGGCGGCCAATTTGAAGGCGGCGGAAAATCCGTCGGCCGGTCCGGCGGCGGGGATACGAGTCACTCCGGCGGCGGCGCCAGTCCCGCACACGGAGGATCCGGTTCCGCCCCTCATCCACACTAATCGGGGCGTTGCCCCTCACCAGGGTTCTCTGCCCGACCCTTAGCTGTAGGACGAGCCTCCGAATGGGAGCTTGAGGTCGGAAGCCGGAGGCTTGCGCCAAATTCCCTTGGCCCCAGTCTGTAGCCTCCAGCCCCTACCTTCCTAGCGCACATCGTAGCGGAGAAAGCAGACGTAGGCGAGGCTGAAGAACGCCGCGCTCCAAAAAACCAGGAGACCCAGATCCGGCAAGGTCCTGTCGAGCGAGCGCGCTAGAGATTCATCTTGGAACTCGAAACCCGGTAAATCGGAGAGGTCCTGCGTCAGGGTAGGCAAGGCTTGACTGTTCTGGGCGTGCGCTGCCTCCTCGTGGGTCTTCCGGTCATAGTAGCGAGTGAATTCAGAGCGATAATCGCCAAGCGCAGCCTGAAAACGCAGATCTCGCTCCAGGCCGGTTTGCGCCAGGCTCATCGCAGCAGAGGTGGCGGACCCCGCCGGGGAAAGACGGGAGAGGAGCACAGCCCGTCGCTCCTGGCGCTGCTTCTTTTGCAGGTAATCGTCCTCCAACAGTCTCAGTTCGCGGTTCTGCCGCTCGCGGATACGGCTCGTCAAGTCGTAGTAGACGTCCAGGGGCGGAGACTGGCGGTTGTGCTCCTGGAGATACCGGCTATATTCCTTCTGACCTTCCACGGAGCCCCGCCGATGCACTTCAACCTTTTTCATCTCGAATTCCTGAAGTGATTGCATAGGCGAAATCTGTTGGGCCGCCAGAACGGCCAGCCGGGGAACGATGGCCACCCAAACAACCCACGCAGCCAGGCAAAGGCCGAACGCGGTCGTCGTGCGGCTGGTCAGGGTTGAAACTAGAATCCCCATGGCGAACAGCGCGGTGAGGTAGAGCAAGAAGTCGAGCCCCAGGAGGGAAATCCTGAGCACCGCTTCGGCGTTCAGAGACACTCCGTCGAAGCTGATCAGCATCAGACAGGCGACCAGAAAACTCACGGCTACCGGGACCAGAAGCCCAATCAGGTTTCCAATCAACTTTCCCGACAGCAGGATGTCCTTGGGCAGCGAGTTGGCGAGCTGAAGTTTGAGAGTGCCATTCTCCTTTTCACCGCAGATGGCCGAAAAAGTGAACAGCAGGGCCGCTAGACCCAGGACAACTTCCACGATAAAGATCAGGTCGAGAGGGCCCAGGACAGCTATGGTCAGACCTTCGGTTGCGGAGCTTCCTCGCGGCTCAGGAAGAGTGAAGATTGCCACATTATAGACGCGCGGTGCGTGCGGTTCGATGCCGCTGACCAGGATGCCAAGTACCGGAGGGGGTTTGACCAGGTCGAACCCGAAGTTCCCTAACGCGTAGAGATTCCCGGGCTCCGCCATCTGCTGGCGGTGGGCCGTCTGCGCCAGGCGATACTCCTGGAGAGCAGCCTGATACTGGCGTGCGCCGGCGTAAATGGCTACTCCGAAAAGGACGGTGGAGAGCACAAACACCAGAAGAGAACGGTACCCGTAGATGCATTCGCGCAACTCTTTGGCGATAACATGCCTGAGCATCATAGGGACGACCGCTTTGAAGGCATGCAGCCGACCCCCCTCCTATACCCCGTTCTGGGGTAAGTGTCAATTTGAGAATTAACCTTGGGACAGTCGGTCTTCAGGAAACAATGATGCCTGCGTAGCCCACCACGGCGCTCCGATCGCCGCTGGTGTCCGCAGAAGTCGCGTATTTCAGCAGTTCCGCGCGCTGCGCGCCCAGGTCCTTGGCGGCGGTGAGCATGGCGATGGTGGGACCGTACCCGCACATAGAGATGTCCTCGCGGCGCAGCACGTCATACAACCCGGCGGGATCGAGCGCCAGGATTTTGTCGATGGCCTTCCGATCTTTCACGCGCGTGATACTGTCCGGCTCGTAATGGTTCATGTCGCTGGAGGCGATGATCATGACCGGGCGTTCGAGCCGTTTCAGCGCCTGGGCCACGCTGTGCCCCAGAGTCTCCAGAGTAGAGTAGCTGCCTACGCCGATGGCAATGGGAACAAAGCTGAACGCTCCCACGGCCCGCTGGAGAAAGGGGAGTTGGACCTCAAGCGAGTGCTCGTCCTCGTGCGCGTCTGAGTCTTCCATGAGTAAGTGGAATGCCTGCCGGAGGTTTTTGGCCAGCGCGCTGTCCACGCTCACAGAACCCAGCGGGGTCATCCACTCGCCGTTGGACATCATCGCCAGAGGTGCGCCCCTGCCGGTGTGGTTGGGGCATAAGATGAGGTAAGAACTGCGTGCTGGTAATTGACGATACACGGCACCAGCCACGTGGCCCGAATACATGTACCCTGCATGCGGCACAACACATCCCAAGGCCCCAGGTCTCATTTCGGCGGATGGCGCCCCGGGAGCCAGATACTCGTCCAACTGACGCGTCAGGGTTTCGGGTTTGGCCGGGTAGAACCTGCCCGCGACGGCCGGGCGGCGTACCGCGGGAGTTGGCATGAGCAAATCCTAGCCTTCGTTGAGAGCGCGTGTCAAGTAGCCGAACGGCGGGGCTCCGCAGCAGGAACGTGGGTGCCCTTCAGACTATCATCTGAACGTCGCCCTCGGGAGCAAATGGAAATTCGTAACGGGGGCGTGCGGTCCGCTAGTTTAGGAGGATTCTTCTTCGACGCTGATTTTTAGCGCGCGCAGGAACTGTGTGTCTTGGCTGGTAAGCCGGAATTCAGGATCGGAGTGGAGGTCCGAGTGGGGGTCCGAGCGGGGCTCGGCGTTGAGCTTTTGGCGGTGGACGCTCACTTCGCCGCGTTTGTTGAACCCGATGGTGACTTCCAGGACGAGAAAGAGGTCGTAACCGGCGCCTCGAATTCGGGCCATCACGTCAGCGATTTTTTCGGAGTCCGAAAGCGACTCATTGATGGCATCACCCAGTTCCTTGACCAGGCGTTTGAAGTTGTCATCGAGCTCCAAGATTCACCTGACTTTCTCCTCCCTCATCTCCAACTCATTCTATGATTGGGTGCGAGAGTCTGTCAAGCTGCCCTGTTGCCGCTCTTGAGGATGCGGCCTACAGGGTCCCCACCCTTATGTTGTGCACCCATGGGCACGAGCGAATTGACTGCCGGCGCAATTCTCCTTAGGATGGGAAAGATTGGAGGCGCCAAGCCCCGGCGGGCACCGCGCAAATGTCTTGAGCAAATGGCTAAGTTTGATCGGTCGGTGGTTTCTTCACGCTCAGCGGCTCTTTCATCTGTTGGTGGGTTTGACGTTTCTTCTGCTTGCGGCGGCAGGTGCCACCGTCTGCTTTTCCGAGTGGCGCTTTCGCCTTCGAGATCCTTCGGTCGGCTTGATCCGTTTTGGCATGGTGGCTGGATTTACGGTGATTCTCATTATCTTTGGTCTCTATTCCTTCTTAAAGGCGCGGAGTGTCCGGTGAAAAAACAGTGCCTAGTGGCTAGTTGCTGGTGGCTAGCCGCTGACTCCTCAGCACTAGGCACTAACCACTGGTTCTAATATGAGTTCCCAGGATGAGAAAGAACGGAAGGGAAAGTTCCAGACTGCCTCAGGCCTCGACCTGAAGAGGGTTTATAGGCCTGAGGATCTGGCGGGGAGCGACCACGCGCGCGAAGTCGGCTATCCGGGCGAGTATCCGTTCACTAGAGGCATTCATCCCGCGCTTTACCGCAGCCGCCTCTGGACCATGCGGCAGTACGCGGGTTACGGGACGGCGCAGGAGTCCAACGCTCGCTTCCGATACCTCCTCGCGCAGGGGCAAACGGGACTATCCGTGGCCTTCGATCTACCCACACAAATCGGCCTCGATTCCGATCATCCCCTGGCGCGAGGCGAAGTCGGCCGGGTAGGCGTCGCTATTGATTCTCTCGAGGATATGGAAGCCCTGTTTGAGGCCATTCCCCTCGACCGGGTGTCCACCTCGATGACGATTAACGCCACCGCCTCGATTCTCCTGGCGCTTTACTTCGCCGTAGCGGAAAGGCAAGGAGTCGAGCTGCGCGAGCTTTCGGGGACCGTCCAGAACGACATCTTGAAAGAGTACATCGCCCGCGGGACTTACATCTACCCGCTCCGTCCGGCGATGCGAATCGTGACGGATATCTTCGCCTTTTGCTCGCAGCAAGCGCCGGAATGGAACACCATTTCCATCAGCGGCTATCACATCCGCGAGGCGGGCTCTACTGCGGTCCAGGAAGTCGCCTTCACGCTGGGGAACGGAATCGCTTACGTGCAAGCGGCCCTGGAGCGCGGCCGGGCGGTGGACGATTTCGCACCCCGGCTTTCCTTCTTCCTGAATGCCCACAACGACTTGCTGGAAGAAGTCGCGAAATTCCGCGCCGCCCGCCGGCTCTGGGCCTTCTTGATGCTGGAGCGCTTCCAGGCGCGGGATCCCCGCTCCTGGATGTTCCGCTTCCACACGCAGACGGCCGGCTCCACGCTGACCGCGCAACAACCCGACGTCAATATCGCCCGGGTCACCTTGCAAGCCTTGGCGGCGGCTCTCGGGGGCACGCAATCGCTCCATACCAACGCGCGCGATGAAGCCCTGGCGTTGCCCACCGAGTCTTCCGCCTTGATTGCTCTGCGCACGCAGCAAATCCTGGCAGCGGAGAGTGGCGTGGTGAATACCGTCGATCCGCTGGCCGGCGCCTACGTCGTCGAGAAGCTGACCGATGAAATCGAAGCCGGCGCCCGGGAGTATCTGGGCAAGATTGAGGCTATGGGCGGCATGCTCCGCGCCATCGAGGCCGGCTACGTGCAGCGGGAAATCCAACAGGCCGCCTATGAATATCAGAGGTCGGTGGAGACGGGAGAGCAAGTCGTGGTCGGCGTGAACCGCTACGTGGAGGAAGTCGGCGCGTCACCTCCCCTCCTGCGCATCGATCCCGAGGTCGAGCGTGGGCAGGTGGACCGCCTGCGGAAGTTGCGGGCCCGGCGCGATAAGGCGCGCGCCGAAGCAGCGCTCCGCCAAGTCGAGGAGACGGCGTGCTCGGACCAGAATCTGATGCCTGCCATCCTCGCGGCGGTGAAAGCCTACGCCACGGTAGGCGAAATTTCCGACGCGCTGCGGCGAGTGTTCGGCGAGTATCAGGAATCAGTTGTCTTTTGAGAGACGCTGACCAGGGGGGCGTTAAGGTCTGAAGGGTGTAGAATAAACGTGGATGAGTGAAAATGGTCCTCGACACATCTGCCGCAGCCCTTTCGATCCTTGCTTTATTCTTCTGACTTTTGAACCGCTCGTCTCTCGGGACGTCTGACGAATTATGCCTACACTGACCTTTCTTGGCGCCACCGGCACTGTCACTGGCTCGAAGTATCTTCTCAAGGCCGGCGGCGAGCGCTTGATGATCGACTGCGGGCTCTTCCAGGGGGAGAAAGAACTCCGTCTGCGCAATTGGAGTCCTCTCCCTATTCCCCCCGCCAGCATTCAATGGCTGGTTCTGACCCACGCGCATCTCGACCACATTGGTTACATTCCCCGCCTGATCAAGGACGGGTTCCACGGGCAGATTCTGTCGTCTTCGGCCACGCTGGACCTGGCCAAGCTCGTCCTGCCGGATTCGGGACACCTCCAGGAAGAAGACGCGGACTATGCAAACTTCAAAGGCTTCAGCAAACATAGACCCGCCCTGCCTCTTTACACGTACGAAGAGGCTGTCCGCTCTCTGGAGTATTTCCGGCCTTTCAACGATTCCGAATCCCTGGAGCTTTCTTCCCACTTTACCCTTCGGTTCTACCGCGCCGGCCACATATTGGGCGCGCGGATGATTGAGGTAACCACCCGCGAGAACGGGGCAGCAAAGAAAATCCTGTTTTCCGGCGACTTGGGGCGTTTCCCGCAGCTTATTATCCGCGAGCCCGAGGTCCCCGACCCTGTGGACTACCTGCTGGTCGAGTCCACGTACGGCGACCGTCTCCATCCCCAGGATGATTTTCGCCAGCGCTTGGCCTCTATCGTGGAGAGCACGGCGGAACGCGGCGGCACCGTGGTCATCCCCTCCTTCGCCGTGGGACGCACGCAGGAACTCCTCTACATCTTCCGCGAGCTGATGGAGGAGCAGAAACTGCACTCGCTCCCCATCCACGTGGACAGCCCCATGGGGATTGACGTGACCCAACTCTACCAGCGGCACAAGGAGGACCATAGCGTCCGAGCCGAGGACTTGGAGGCGCACGGCATCAAGTTGTTTTCGCCCCCCGGCGTGCACTTCGACCGCACGCGCGAGGAGTCCATTCGCTTGAACGACCTCCACTTTCCCGCGGTCATCATCTCAGCAAGTGGGATGGCGACGGGTGGCCGGGTTCTCCATCATCTGGAGCGCTGCCTCCCGGACCACCGCAATACCGTTCTCTTTGTGGGATTTCAGGCGGCGGGGACGCGCGGCCGAATGATCGAGTCGGGAGCAGAGACTGTGAAAATGTTCGGTCGCGAGGTGCCCATTCGCGCGCGCATTGAGGTGATCGATAACTTGAGTGCCCATGCCGATTATGGCGAGATCCTCGGCTGGCTGCGCAGATTCCCCAAGCCCCCGGGCAAGACCTTCCTCGTCCACGGCGAGCCGAAGGCTGCCGAGTCTCTTCGGCAGAAAATACTCCGAGAGCTTCGCTGGGACACCGCCGCGCCCTCATATCTTCAGGAGGTTTCGATTTGAGGAGTCGCATGAGGTCGACAAATATGTCGAGCAAAAATCTCTGCCTTCTGGCATTACTTCCGGTGCTGCTCAGTCTATGCGCCTGCGACATCAACCGGCCCGCCACGGGACCATTGCAGACGGACGTGAAGGAAATCAAGCTGGGTGATGCGAAGTCCGTGCGCGTCGAAATCAGGATGGGGGCCGGTGAGCTGAAGATCGGGGGAGGCGCCGCGAATTTGATGGATGGCCAGTTCACCTATAACGTGCCGGCCTGGAAACCGGAGGTGGACTACAGGACCATCGGCACCGAAGGGAGCCTCAGCATCCGGCAGCCCGACACAAGGGGCGGCGCCGGCAGGGACGTTCGGTATGACTGGGATTTGCGCCTGAGTGACAAGGTTCCCTTAAGTATCGACGTCCAGATGGGTGCAGGCCGCGCTGACCTCACCCTGGGAAGGCTTTCACTCACCAACCTGGACCTTAAAATGGGCGCGGGCGAAACGATCGTCGACCTGACGGGCGACTGGAAGAATGACCTCAGCGCCCACATCCGAGGCGGGGTCGGCAAAGCTACCGTCAGGCTCCCCCGGGACGTCGGTGTGTACGCGACGGCGGCAGGTGGAATCGGGGCGATTAATGCCCACGACTTGAAGAAGGAACACGGCGCCTACGTGAACGACGCCTACGGGAAATCACCCGTCACCCTGCGTGTGACTGTTGAAGGCGGTGTCGGTGAAATCAATTTGGAGCTGGCAGAAGCTCCGCCGGTCGTTTGAATAACGGAACGCAGGTCCCGCTGTTCGCTCCGGCTGCTCTTCCCCTGCTACGAGGACGGGTTGGGTGCGGGCGTGGACGAAGCGGGAGCCAGCCCTAATTGCTCCGCGATCCCCTGCATGGCTCGAATGCAGAAAGTAATGTGTTCATCTAAGGCTACACCGAGCTCGCCGGCGCCCTTGGCGATGTCCTCGCGGCTGACCGAGCGAGCGAAGGCTTTGTCCTTCATCCTCTTGCGGACCGACTTCGCCTCCAGGCTTGTGATCTTGTCTGGGCGAACCAGAGAGCAGGCGGTGATGAAGCCCGCCAGCTCATCGCAGGCAAAGAGTGTTCTAGCCATCAGCGTGTCGCGAGGCACTCCCGTGTAATCGGCATGGCCGAGGATGGCGCGACGGATCTCTTCCGAAAGGCCCTTCTCTTTCAAAATCTCACTGCCCTTCAGCGGGTGGTCGGGGGCGTTGGGATAAACTTCATAGTCGAAGTCATGAATCAGCCCGACCACGCCCCACTTCTCTTCGTCCTCTCCGGATTTCCTCGCGTAGGTGCGCATGCAAGCCTCTACGGCAAGCGCATGCTTCCTCAGGTTTTCATTCTTGGTGTATTCGCAAAGCAAATCCCACGCTTCAGAACGGTTCATAACTGGGCACCCCTTTCGGGAGGACGGTCATTATACGATGCCGCGCGCGGCTTTGTCGCTGCGTTGACAGAGTCAGGGAATTACGTTAGGTTGAAAAGGTTTCCAGGCCCGTAGCTCAGTCTGGTTAGAGCGCTACCTTGACACGGTAGAGGTCTGGGGTTCGAGTCCCCACGGGCCTACCATTTCAACCCCTTGTGGACCCACCACTTGCCCCTTCTTTGGGCGTTGCTCTTCCATGCGGCTTGTGACCGCTGTGGTGAAACTTGCAGGGACAGAGAGCGCCTCGATAGCCGCGCGATTCCGGATCAGCCGCGCCAGGCGGTTCGAGTTGACCCGTCTCGGGCTCATGCCGTCTCCTTTTTGATTCCGCGGTCGCTGCTTCCACGCCCCAACGGATGAGAGAACAACTCATAGAAGGGGTCAAGCGAAGGAGCGATCCAGAGGTCGCGATATTGTGCAGGGTCTACCGTTCAATTTAGGCGGCTAAGACTTGAAACGGCTCGCCGCCCTCCCTCGGGCTGTGTCCTCATGTTAAGGTCACCCTCTTGATTGTGACGGCAGAGTGGTCGCTCTCGCGGACTATGACCGGAAGAAAGCTGAAGACTAAGCAGATTCTAGAGTTTCTGCGCTCGACCCTCGAGATTTTTGATGACTGCTCAGGGCGTAGAGAACCAACTCGACGCGGTTCGATACCCCAAGCTTCTCATAGATCCGAAACAAGTGGTTTTTGACCGTGTGCGGGCTGACGCCGAGCTTTGAGGAAATCCCTTGGTTGGGCAGGCCTTCGGCGACCAGGTGCACGATTTGCTCCTCCCGCGTGGTAAGCAGAGGGATGCCTTTAGCGCTGACTATGCGCACCGGTTCCCTCTCGCCCAGGGTTCCGAAGATCCACTCGAGCTGAGTGCTGTCGGCCCAGATCTGCCCAGCGTGCACACTCCGAAGGCATTTGCACAGTACGCGGACGGATGAGGTCTTACAGATTACACCTCGCGCACCCAGCGAAAAGGCTTCAACCACTTTATCTGGGTCGGCGCAATTCAGCATCACGACAGGACGTGTACTACAGTTAGAGGCATGCAACTGTCGCAGAGCATTGAGGCCTGCTCTCTGGCCGTCCTGCAGGTCCGCGCTGATAAGAGTCACTTGCGGCTGATGCTCAGCTACTTGTTTGAGGAGTTCTTTAGTGGAGGACGCGCTGCCCACCACGTCGAAGTTCTTGCGATGCTGCTTGAGGGCAGCACACAGCACTTCGGTCTCCATTGGACTACAACAAGCGACAAGAATTGAGATTAGCACGGGCACCTCCTCCCTGACGCCGGGAAGTTTGCCCACAAGCTACTAAGTTGTGGCCTAATAATAAGCGTTCGTTTTAATAAAGCAAGCATAATCTGCCGGACTTATCTATAATATCATCCATCCGTCGGACAATACTTTTCGTCGAAGCGTGAGACGATTTGCGGCAGCAGTGGGGACTAATTCCCCCGAGTCTGAGGGGGCCGATCTTCTCCCCTTCCTGAGACGGCCGTTTGCCTTGACAGTGGGGGCAGCCGTCCTACCGGTCGGGAGGTCTTTTGGCTTCTTGCAGAGTCTTTGTTGCGCGCGTAGAGTCCGCGCGTCATTTCACTGAAGGTCAAAAGGCGGGAGTCGTCTCGCAATCGACGATTAATTTGACAAGGACGCCAGCCAGCGTGCAGCCCCGAAAACACGATCGTTACGGTCTCAGAGTTCCCGTGGTCTTTTTCTGGAGGGACGCGCCGGAAACTCCGCACGAGGGCATAGGCCTCACGCGCGACCTCAGCGTCAGAGGGGCATTTGTCCTCACCACCACCCCTCCGCCACTGGAGGCTAACGTCAAGCTAAAGGCTTATCTTCCGCCGGGCAGTAGCGCAGCTCCACCAGTGCGGATCCAGGGACAAGGGCAGGTAGTTCGCGTGGAGCCAGGCCACGAGGGAGAGCCTCGTGGAGGTTTCGCGGTTGCGGGCGGGCGCTTCGTCGTGCGCAGAGGGGAGGAACATCGATGACCAAGAAGACTCTACTCTTGATACTGAGCGTGATCGTCTGTGCTACCACATTCTGTGCTTCCCCGCCCCAGGAAGAACAGAAAGCGATCGCCTCCAGCAACACAGCCCGACCGGCGGACGAGAGCACACAGTTCTCAAACAATGGGCCGGCCGGCCATCCGGCACTGCAGCGCCGAAACCCTCGCTATCAGTTGTGCAGAGGAGACGTCTTCGACTTGGACTTCCCCTTCACCCCGGAATTCAACCAGCAGGCGGTCACCGTCCAGCCCGATGGCTACATCAGTCTGCGCGGCGTTGGCGATCTCCACGTCGAGGGGAAGACTATGCCGGAACTGACCGAAGCCCTTGGGCAGAGCTACGCGAAGATTCTGCACGAACCGGTCATCACGGTGGTGCTCAAGGATTTCGACAAACCCTACTTCATCGCATCCGGCCAAGTCGCGCATCCCGGAAAATTCGATCTGAGGGGAGATACAACCGTGACACAGGGCTTGGCCATTGCAGGCGGCCTCACCGATTCGGCCAAACACTCCCAGGTGCTCTTGTTCCGCCGTGTGTCCAGCGACTGGTATGAAGTGAAGAAGATCAACGTGAAGCGCCTGATGCAGGCGATGGACCTGAACGAGGATCTGCACCTGCAGCCTGGCGACTTGTTGTTTGTGCCCACGAGCACGATCTCTAAGGTTAAACGGTTCGTCCCCAGTTATGGGATCGGCGTTTATTACAACCCTGCCGCCCTATGAGCGACATTGGCCAAAGAGAGGAGCAGCATGGAACGAACAAACTTTGGCACCTCTGAGAACGAAAGAGTTCCCTCTTCGACGCTTCGTGACCTGATGGGGATAGCGTTCAGGCACCGCCAATTAATCGCGCTCTCTTTCCTTGGGGTCTTTGTCGGGGCGATCCTGGCAGCGATTCTTCTCCCGGACCAATACGAAGCCCACATGAAGATTCTGGTCAAGCACGAACGTGTGGATCCCGTCGTGAGCTCAGAGCCAAACGTCGTGCAGCAAGTCACCACTCAGCTCGTCACCGAGGAGGATTTGAACTCTGAGGTGGAGTTAATCAAGAGCCGAGATCTGCTCGAAAAGGTCGTTGAAATCTGTGGTCTCGACTTGAGTCCGCCTTCCTTCTGGGACTTCCTCCATCCGAATTCTCCTACGGGGAGAGACTTGAGAATTGCTAGAGCAGTGCGCCGACTGGACCACGACCTGAAAGTCGAGCCCACCAAGAAATCGAACATGATCGAAGTGAGCTATGCCACTCCTGATCCGCTGCTCGCGGCTCGCGTGCTGACGACGCTGGCGAACGAGTATCTTGTAAAACACTTAGCGGTCAATCGCCCTCCTGGAGCGTTCAACTTTTTTCAGCAACAAGCGGAGCAGTATCAGAAGGGGTTGACTGAGGCCGAGGCGCGGCTGGCTGATTTTAGCCGCGACCAGGAACACGGAGCCGTCTCCCCTCAGATTCAGAGGGACCTCGTGCTGCAGAAGGCCAATGAATTTGAGGCTGCCTTGCGGCAGACTCAAGCCTCCATCGCACAAACCCAGGAGCGCATCCGCGTCCTCGAGGCGCTGGCAGCAGCAACTCCGGCCCGGCTGACAACAGCGGACCGGAAGTCCGACAACCCTACACTCCTCCAGCAGCTCAAGTCGTCCCTGCTGACCCTGGAGTTACAACGCACCGATTTACTTAACAAGTTCGAGCCCAGCTACCGGCCGGTTCAACTAGTGGAAGCCCAAATCGCCCAGACGCGTGCCGCCATCGCCGCAGAGGAAAAAACGCCGTTGGACGAAGAGACAACCGACCGGAACCCGACGTACCAGTGGGTGGACGAAGAACTGGCCAAAGCCCGGGCCGACCTCGCCTCTTACCAGGCGCAGGCGGCAGCGACAACCAAAATAGTCCGCGACTACCGCGCCAGCGCCCTCCTTCTGGACCAGAAGGAGATCGACCAACGGGATTTAATCCGAACCGCCAAAGCCGAGGAAGCAAACTACCTGCTGTATCTCAACAAGCGGGAGGAAGCGCGCATTTCTGATGCGCTCGACACCCAGCGCATTGCGAATGTAGCCATCGCCGAGGCAGCCAGCGCACCTGCCCTGCCTGTTCACCCCCGGTCGCTTGTTGTATTGCTGGGCATTCTCTTTGCAATTCTGGTGAGTGTAGGTGCGGCCTTTGTCTCGGACTACTTCGATGCGTCGTTCCGAACGGCCGACGAGGTTGAGGCGTTCCTACACACGCCAGTCTTCGCTGCCATGCCGAACAATGGTGCCTAAAAGTTATGTTTCTGGATTATTACCACCTGCGCGAGCAACCGTTCGGAGTAACTCCCGATCCCCGCTATCTCTACCTGAGTGGGGCACATCGGGAAGCACTCGCCTCACTGTACTACGGTATAGAGGTGGGCCGGGGTTTCATAGCCCTCATTGCGAAGCCTGGAATGGGCAAGACTACCTTGCTTCTTCAACTCCTAGAACGATTGCGCAAATCTGCTAACTTCGCTTTTCTCTTCCAGACCCAATGCAACTCTCGTGAGTTCCTCAGCTACTTGCTACTGGATATGGGCCTCGACGCTGGCGCTCAGGATCTCGTGAGCATGCACCAGCAATTGAATGAGGCTCTGATTCGCGTGTCACGCAGCGGCAGGCGCTTTGTCCTAGTCGTTGATGAAGCCCAGAATCTGGATGAGTCGGTACTAGAGACAGTTCGTCTACTGTCGGACTTCGAGACGCCCGACACTAAGCTCATCCAGATCATTCTTTCTGGACAACCCCAGTTAGCCGCAAAACTGACCCACCCATCTTTGGTCCAACTTCGCCAGCGTATTGCCATGCTGAGCCGACTGGAACCTCTCAGCTCTTTAGAAACCGGCCACTACATCGACCATCGGCTTCGGGTAGCTGGTTACGAGGGCGGTTCGCTGTTCACCCCCGATGCTGGGACCATCATCGCTGCTTGTAGCGGAGGGATTCCGCGGAACATCAACAACCTTTGTTTCAACGCCCTCTCATTGGGCTACGCGCTCGGACGCAAGACGATTGATGGGGAGATCGTGCTGGAAGCCGTCAGAGATCTAGATCTCGAGCCCCTTTGTCGCGTGGAGGGTCTCCCTCAGAGCGCTGTTCCTCCTGCTCCTTCCGCTCAGCCGTGCATCCCCCTCCGGTTGGCCGAGCATAGCGGCCTCGGCCATCGGCCTTTTCACACCGCAGCATTGGCAGCTTTGCTCGTTCTGGCGAGCCTGTTCTTATTTCCATCCCTCCGGAGGTCTCTCCGAAGCCAGTTCGACAGGGTCGTTTCCGCCGGCGCCATGCCGGTGGCTAAGTCAATTGGACTTAATCGTCCCCTCCTCCCGCTCGCTGTTTCCACTACACCGCCTGCCCCCGAACGTGCTCTGGTGGATCGCACCACAACTCGTGCGGCGCCAACTGGAAACCCGACTGTTATCGTCGAAGTGAAGCCGCGGAGAACGTTGTACCAAATCTGCGCCGAGCACTTCGCAGGGTGTGACAGAGAGTCGATCGAAAGAATCCGTGCGCTTAATCCGCGAATCACGGATCCAAACCATATTGAAACCGGACAGCGGATAGTGCTCCCCGCGCGGCCCCGAGACTCTGCAAGGACCTATCCTCTTGTCCTGGCAAACGGTCAAGCGATGACCTCGACGAGGAATTAGCCATGAGCAGAAACTTTGAATTGTTGCAGCAAATTGAGAAGGAACACGAAGTGTTCCCAGCACCTAGCCGTCCGGCCATATCCGGCAATGGAAGGAAGCGTGGCTTCGATCTTGACGCATTAAGCCGGGAAGAAAGCATAAAACTCGTCCAGCGTCTCTTTCTTTTGCCCGGCTCAGAGGCACCTCACCAAGTGGTGTTTTGCGGCGTCGAGACGGGCGACGGATCGAGTTGGATTTGTGCGCGCGCCAGCGAGACCCTGGCGTCCCAGGTGAATGCGTCCGTTTGTGTCGTGGATGCCAATTTGCGTACCCCGTTTCTGCACGAGCACTTCCGAACGGACAACCTTTGTGGACTGGCAGATGCTGTCCTGCAATCGGGGCCTATACGCAACTTCGCTCATCAGCTCAATGGAGGCAAACTGTGGTTGATAACGTCCGGTTCAAAAACCTCTGACCCCCATACTCTGCTGACTTCCGAGTATCTTCCGTCGCGCATGACGGAATTGAGGGCTCAGTTCGATTATGTCCTGGTCGACGGGCCTCCGGTGAATCGCTATGCTGACGCCACCGTGCTGGGGAAGTTGGCCGACGGAGTCGTCTTGGTGGTCCAGGCCAATTCCACGCGTCGCGAAGCCGCAAGAAAGGCCAAAGAGAGCCTTGCCTCGGCTAACGTTCGGCTCTTGGGGGCAGTGTTGAACAAGCGCACGTTCCCCATTCCACAAGCTTTGTACCGGAAGATCTAGCAAGTTGTGGCACCTTTGGTCGAGGGTTTCGGCCAAACATGATGGTGGCATCAATCAGATGTGGGTTTACAGAGACGTGACTCAGAGGGCGGAGCTATGAGCAGCATCCAACAACTTGCGGAACCGGCACTGGCTGTGCCCGCTCTGGGGGCCGTTGTCGAAGAGCCCCGCTGGTACGCAATTCACACCCGGGCCCGCCACGAGAAGAAGGTCACAACCCAGCTCCAGGACAAAGGCGTCACGACGTTTCTGCCTCTGATCGCCCAGACGCATCGATGGAGTGATCGGCAAAAGACAATCCAGCTTGCGCTCTTCTCCTGTTACACCTTTGTCCGCCTGGGAGCCCGCGCCGAGAAGCGCCTCGCGACGCTCCAGACTCCCGGCGTGCTTGGTTTTGTCGGCATTCGCGGGGTGGGCCTCCCCATACCCGACAAAGAAATAGAGGACATACAGGTTTTGTTAGCTCGAAACGTTACTTGCGCGCTCTACCCATTCGTCAGGATGGGACAACGCGTACGAATCCGCGGGGGATGTTTAGACGGGGTCGAAGGGATCCTAGTGGCCAAGAACTCCGACCGCAGCCTGATTGTCTCCATCGAGTTGATTCAGCGGTCGGTGGCGGTGCGTATTGATGGCTATGATGTGGAGATGGTCTGAGATGGCCGGGATAAGGATCGCCCATCGCTGCCGCGCCGGATTCTAACTCCCTTAGCAGAGGCGCCAGATGAGTGACAACACCAGTTCAAACGAGGTCAGTTTTCACGACGCACTCATCACCGTCCTGGGTTTGGGTCACGTCGGGCTTCCCACCGCCCTGGGCTTAGCAGAGTTGGGGCGGACCGTAATTGGCGCAGACGACGATCCTGCCAAAGTCGCCCTCATTCGAGCGGGCCAGCCACCTTTCTACGAACCGGGCCTCAGCGACCTGCTGTGGAAGCACCTCAAGAGTGGGAAGTTTCGGCCGGTCGAGGATGTGGACGCCGCCGTCCGATCCGGTTCAATCATCTTCATATGTGTCGGCACACCCCAGCGAGAGGACGGACAAGCCGATCTGGCACAGGTAGAAACTGTTGCCCGGGTTGTGGCCCGCAATTTGAATGGTTACAAGCTCATCGTGGAAAAGAGCACGGTCCCAGCCATAACCGCTCAGTGGCTCAAGAGGACTATTCTGCGCTATAGCAACGGAAGATACACAGCGATGCCCGGGACGCCGACATCACTAACCCATTCCCCTTCGCACTCCAATGTCGGTGCACTGCCCGCGAACTTTGATGTAGTGTCCAATCCCGAATTCCTTCGGGAAGGTAAAGCGCTTGAGGATTTCTTCCATCCCGAGCGCGTGGTGTGCGGCGTGGAATCAGACCGGGCGCGTGAGATCCTGACTGAGATCTATGCCCCGCTCCATTGCCCCGTCGTAATAACTGACGTCAGCACGGCCGAACTCATAAAACATGCCGCGAATGCCTTCCTGTCCACCAAGATTTCCTTCATCAATATGGTGGCGGATCTTTGTGAGAAGGTCGGCGCTGATGTCACCGCCGTTGCGCGTGGCATCGGATTAGATTCCCGCATCGGGCCTCAGTTCCTTGAGGCAGGCATTGGATATGGAGGTTACTGTTTCCCCAAGGACCTGCACGCCTTGATCCGCCTGGCCGAAGAGCACAGCGTGGACTTTTCACTCCTCCAGGAGGTGGAGCGCATTAACCAGCAGCGCGTCGACGTCTTCGTTAGAAAAGTCCGGGAGGCACTCTGGGTCTTGCGGGGCAAGACGATCGGGATTTTAGGACTAGCTTTCAAACCCGGCACAGATGACATCCGTGAAGCGGTTAGCCTGAAGATCGTCAAGGCGTTGCTCGACGAGGGCAGCATTCTCCAGCTATACGATCCGCAAGCCATGCCGAATACGCAGCGGGTGTTTCCCGAAACGCCGAGCCACCTTACGTACTGTACCTCCGCTTACGAAGCTGCGGTCGGCGCCCATGCCCTGCTCCTCATCACGGAGTGGGAGGAATTCCGTCAGTTAGACCTGGCACGACTGCGGGCCCTCATGGAAGTACCAGTCCTGGTGGATGGCAGAAACACGTATGACCCTCGCGCCGCACGCGAAGCAGGCTTCGAATATTTTTCCATAGGACGCGACACGGCAAGGCATCCCGCTATTCGCTCGTCTGCGCTATCGGTCGCGGCCTGACGCAGCCTGCTCACGGCCTCAAAGGGAGAAAAACCCACATGTCGGACTCTCAGGCAGGGGAGAATCAGCGACCGCTGACCTTGGTAACCGGTGGCGCTGGGTTCCTGGGCTCACACCTCTGCGACCGGCTGCTGGAAGAAGGTCACGAGGTCATTTGTCTCGACAATCTGATCACCGGCCGAATCGAGAATACCCGGCACCTTCTGAGTCACCCCCATTTCCGCTTTGTGCGGCACGATGTCACCCGACCGATTGATCTGCCTGCCCTCCTCGAGCAGACGGCAGGACAACCCAGTTTCAGCCTGCGCTCCTTGAGTTTCGTTCTCCACTTTGCCTCCCCCGCCAGCCCGAAAGACTACGCTCGGCACCCTATTCACACGCTCAAGGTGGGCGCCTTGGGAACCTACCATGCACTAGGACTGGCCAGGGCCCACGGGAGCGTTTTCCTGCTCGCCTCCACATCGGAAGTCTACGGCGACCCGGAGGTCAGCCCGCAGCCCGAGAAGTACTGGGGACACGTCAACTCCATCGGTCCTCGCAGCGTTTACGACGAAGCCAAACGGTACGCCGAAGCCATCACCATGGCCTATCACCGCGAGCACGGCGTGAAGGTGCGCATTTGTCGAATCTTCAACACCTATGGCGAGCGCATGCGGATCGACGACGGGCGAGCCCTCCCGAACTTCATGGTTCATGCTCTGCAAAACAAGCCCGTGACCGTGTACGGGGACGGCAGCCAGACACGCAGCCTGTGTTACGTGAGCGATCTGATTGATGGACTCTACCGACTTTTGCTCTCAGATGAAACCGGGCCAATCAACCTGGGAAACCCCGAGGAGGTTTCTATCCTCCAACTCGCCGAAGCGATCATCCGGGTCACCGAGAGCCAGAGCCGGATCGTGTTTGAACCTCTTCCCATCGATGACCCTCAGCGCCGGCAGCCCGACATCACCGCGGCCAGAGAAAAGCTTGGATGGTGTCCGCGAGTCTGCTTGAAAGAAGGTCTGATCAAGACGCTCCCCTATTTCAAATCCTTGTTGCAGGAAAGCCCACAAACTCTGGAACCTTCGATCGCGATTGCCGCGAGTTGAAGCGAGAGCGGTTTTTATGATTTTTGGAATTTCAGATCCGGAAGTCGCGCCCGTAGGTGCGAACCACGCACTTTAACTAACCTACAATGATAGGCTACATCCGCAGGTAAGGCATCCACCTCCATGACAGCTCTCCACCGCCGCATGCTTCTCGATACCGCCAAGCTCTTTGACTTGGCGGTGATGATGGGCTCCTTCGGGCTGGCCAGCATGCTGGTGGCTTACGAAACGCCCGCGACGTCGCTCGCCCAATTCCTCTCCATGCGGGTCAAGGTCCAGAATTTCGCCCTGTTTGGCTGTTTCCTTTTGGTGTGGCACATCAACTTCTGCGCTTTTGGTCTGTACGGCTCTAAGCGTCTTTCCAAGAGGTGGGCGGAGGCTTTTGAGGTTTTCAAGGCAACGGCCCTAGGTTCTGCGATCCTCTTCATCGTGGCGATTCCAATACGGATTCACATGATGACCCCGTTGTTCATTCTGTTCTTCTGGGCCGCCAGCACAACCATAATGTTGTCCAGCAGACTCCTGCTTCGATATGTCCTGGAGCGCCTCCGAAGCCGCGGCCGGAACCTACGCTACCTGTTGGTTGTGGGCACGAATGCTCGGGCAGTTCGATTCGCCCAGAGAATTGAAGCGCGGCCGGAGCTCGGCTATCGCCTCCTGGGGTTTGTGGACAACGACTGGTTTGGGCTGGGCGAGTTTCGGAGAAACGGCTACAAGCTGGCGGCTAATCTAAACCAGTTTCTGCCCTTCCTCAGGGAGCACGTGGTTGATGAGGTGCTGGTCGCGCTGCCGATGGAATCCGCCTACGGGCAGGCAGCGCATATTGCCGCGCTTTGCGAGGAGCAAGGCATTGTGGTGCGGCTGCTGTCGGACTTTTTCAATCTGCGCCTGGCGCAGGCGAAGGCGGGAGAGTTTGAAGGCGAGACCGTGATCACGCTTTGCGCCGGATCGCCGGAGGGTTGGCAGCACCTCCTCAAGCGCACCTTCGATATCGCAGCCTCTTTGGCGGCCACCCTGGCGTTGTCGCCGCTGTTCCTCTTGGCGGGCCTGCTCGTCAAGCTCACTTCGCCGGGGCCGGTGTTCTTCACCCAGGAACGCGTCGGCCTCAACAAGCGGCGGTTCCGCCTTTACAAGTTCCGGACCATGGTCGCCAACGCGGAACAGCGGCAGCGCGAGGTCGAGCACCTGAACGAGGTGCGCGGCCCGGCCTTCAAGATCCGGAACGATCCCCGCATCACACCCTCCGGCAAGTTCCTGCGCAAGACCAGCCTGGATGAGCTTCCCCAGCTCTTCAACGTGCTGAAAGGCGACATGAGCCTGGTCGGGCCCCGGCCGCTTCCCGTGCGCGACTACAACGGCTTCGCTCAAGACTGGCAGCGCCGCCGCTTCAGCGTCCGCCCGGGGATCACTTGCCTCTGGCAGATCAACGGCCGCAGCACCGTCCCGTTCGAAAAATGGATGGAACTGGACATGCAGTACATCGACCACTGGTCGATGTGGATGGATCTCAAAATCCTGGCCAAGACCATTCCCGCCGTTATGAAAGGCGCAGGCGCCGCGTAGGCAACTTATGGCTTCGGCAGCACCCCTGGTTGAAACTTGCTCCCGGCGCGAGCAGTTTCGTGCCTCGCTAACGGGCTGGATGCCCTGGGCGGGGAAGGGGTCGCTCGCGATCCTCGACCAAGGACTCTTCGCCGGATCGAACTTCCTGCTCAACGTGCTGCTGGCCCGCTGGCTCGAGCCCGCCGACTACGGCGCCTTCGCGCTGGCCTATGCGGTCTTCCTGCTGCTGGGTGTCTTCCACACAGCCATCCTCACCGAGCCCATGCTGGTCTTCGGTCCGGGCAGATACCGCGAGCGCGTTCCCGAGTACCTGGGCATTCTGCTGCGCGGCCACTTCGCTCTCATGCTCCCTTGCGCGGCGCTCCTCACGGCGGTAGCTTTTCTGCTGGGGTGGGCCTATTCCCCGCCGGTGGAGCGAGCTTTCCTCGCGCTGGCGATTGCCGGACCGTTCATCCTGCTCCTCTGGCTCCTGCGCCGGGCGTTTTACGTCCGGCTCAATCCCGGATGGGCGGCGGGCGGCGGCGCCGTTTACCTCCTGATCCTCCTCGCGAGCATCCTAACCCTCCGCACCGCCGGGCGCCTCACGCCTGCCACGGGCTTTCTCGCCATGGCCGCCGGGAGCCTTATCACCTGCCTGCTTCTTCTCGTCCTGCTCCGGCCCAACTTGGCTACGGACTCCTCCGCCATTCGCGCTGTCGCCGCCGACCACTGGCGTTATGGCCGTTGGTCCATGGCGACCGCGGGGATTGGTTGGCTCCCCAGCAATGTGTACTACGTGCTTTTGCCCAACTGGTTCGGCCTGGAGGGCGCGGGCGCATTCCGTGCTCTCATGAACCTGGCCATGCCTGTTCTGCACAGCATCGGTGCAGTCTCCGGGATACTCGTCCCGGTGCTTGTCCGAACCCGCAACCAGAGCGGAACTCGGGGCATGGCGAAAACGATGAGATCGTTCCTGGCCTTGTTCCTTTTGGGTTCGCTGCTTTACCTGATCGTGTTTTGGGGATTGCGGTCCGAACTCTTTCAACTGTTGTACGGCGGCAAGTACCAGGAATACAGGTTCCTGCCCGTGCTTCTCGTTGGCCTCCTGCCCTTTGGTTCCAGTCTTGTCGCAGTGCTCGGCAGTTCCCTGAGGGCGCTTGAGCGGCCGGAATGGATTTTCTGGTGCTATGTGGGCGCTGGCACCGTCACCCTTCTCTTGGGTATTCCCCTGGCCGCCCACGTTGGCGTCTCAGGCGGGCTACTCGGACTCCTGTTCTCCTATCTGGTGACTGCGGCGCTGATGCTTGGGTTTTACAGAAAGTCCCCGCGCGGCCAGCCCGCCCCTGCAACTGCGGAGGCATTGCCCTCAAAGGCTTAGATAATCCTACCGAACAGGCTGCTCAACATCCCTAGCGAAGCCGCCATCATGATGAACTGCCAGCCGCCCAGTGCGGAGGGTGAAGGGCACTCCCGCCCAGGCTTCTTGCGGCACCTCTTTCGTTTGCTCGACGAGCACGACGTCCGTTACTGCGTCCTGCACTCTTACCAAGGCCTTCCTGACGAATTACCCAGCGACCTGGACTTGGCGGTGCATCCCCGCGATGCTGCCCAGCTGCCTTACGTATTCCAGAAGCTAAGGGCCAAAGGCTACCGGCCGGTGCAGTGCGTGAATTATGCGGTGAACGGCTACACCTTTGACTTCATGTGGTTCGAAGGCCTGTCCCTGAATTCTGTGTCGGTTGACATCACCTATGAGTATCGGTGCGCGGGCTTGAAATTAATTCCCGGGGAAGAACTATTGGCCGGGCGCCGAAAGCGAGGGGATTTTTGGGCGCCCGATCCGAAGGTGGAACTCGCCTATCTCCTTGCCAAGAAAACCTTCAAAGGTTCTGTGCCTGCCCACCAAGAGACGCGGTTGAGACTCTTGGTCGAGGAACTCGGCAGCGCCCAGGCAGAGAACGTTATCGGCAGTCTCTTCGGAGAACGCTCGAAGAAACAGGTTGTGGAGGCGTGCCGCAAGGGTTCGGCGGACGGGTGTCTGGGAGAACACAGAAGGAGCCTCTATTGGACGACCGTGGCGCGCGATCCGTTAAACCCCATTCGATGTCTCCTCGGCGATGCCCTGCGGCTGGTTCGCCGCTGGTTCCAACCCACGGGACTCTTCGTGGTGGTGCTTGGTCCCGATGGGGTTGGGAAAAGTACTCTGATAGAACGTCTCACTCGCGTATTATCGCCCCCCTTCCGGCGCCACGGAGTCTTCCACTCGCGTCCGATGTTGCTCTGGCGGCGGAAACACGCCGGACCGGTCACCGAGCCTCAAGGTAAACCTCCGCGTTCCGTCTTGCTCTCGGTCGCAAAACTTTTTGCTCTCCTTCCCGACTACTGGCTGGGCTATTGCTTGGTCACACGTCCTTTGCTCGCCCGGTCAGGGCTGGTGGTGTTCGACCGCTACTTCCACGACTTGCTGGTGGACCCCTTGCGCTATCGCTACGGAGGCCCCCTGTGGCTGGCCCGGCTTCTCACCCACATCACTCCCGGGCCTGATTTGCCCTTCTTGGTGCTGGACGCTCAGGAGGAAGTGATTCTCTCCCGCAAACACGAGGTCACGCCGGAGGAGTTGCGACGACAGCGCCTGGCTTATAACCGACTGAGGAGCGAGATACCAGGGGCAGTTCTGGTCCCTAACGACCGGGAGCTTGACCAGACGATCGCCGACGCGTCTCGGGCGGTAGTGGACCATATGGCCCGCCGCTTTCAACGCCGACATGCTTCCTGGTTGGCCTTCGAAGAGGGCCAGCCAGCGGCTCAAAGCGTCAGGGCCAGCGGGAGTCGGTCGAGCTGATGAAGGAACCCCTTCAAAGCGCTCTCAACCAACTCATCGGACCTGCCGTCTGGCCTGCGGCACAGAACTCAAACGAGTTTTCAGACCCCCTCGGGCCGCGGGGGGCAGCGGTGGTTTTGGAGAATCCTCCAGCAAGAGTCTGTCAGGAGCTGGCAGACGAAGGCTATACGCGTTTCCGCCTGTTTGCGGTGCTGCCTTCCTCCAAGGCGCCTCGATGGCTTCTCCCCTTAGGGGAAAGGCACAGGATGTTGGAGGGATTTCACATTTACAGGCCCTTCACGCCGAGTGCCCGGTTGATGAAGAGTCTGGTGATGAAAGCTATCGAGGCAGGTTGGGATGGCTGGGGTTGCCCCCGCGTGATGGTCGCTTCAAAAAACCCCTTGCCCTTGGAGGTTCTGGCAACCGAAGCCACCGGCGAACCGGAGCCGTTTCTTGCCTTGTCGTTGGGGATGCCGGGGGATTTATGCAAGCTGACGCTTCAAATCATGGGGCGTCGCGGTGAAATCCTCGGCTACATCAAATTGCCCCTCTACCCGACTGCCGTTGAGCGCGTGCGAAATGAGAGTGCGGTCCTGAAGCGGCTGTGGAGTTTTCCTGAGTTGCGCCCGCACATCCCGGAGGTCCTTTACGCGGGTGAATGGTCCGGCGGATTTGTTCTGGTCCAATCGCCCGGCCCTTCGCGCCCAGGCCCGCTGGATTTCGGGCCATTGCACGAAGGGTTTCTGCAACTACTGAGGAGTATCCATCGAGTGGAGAGGTCCGGCTCGGCAATAGTTAAAGAAGTCGCTGCCCGCTGGCGGAAGACTGCGCCGCTTCTTGAGCTCCAGTGGCGGGAGATGGGTGAGAGGGCACTCGTAAGGGCGAGCCGGGCACTGCAAGGAGCAATGGTCCCTTGCGGCATCATGCACGGCGATTTGGTCCCCTGGAACACTCGCGTCGAAAACGGGGGGCTCTTCGTCTTCGACTGGGAATCAGCAGCCTGGGATCTCCCAGCCTTGTGGGATGTGTTCCATTTTCATGTTCAAGTGGCGAGTCTGCTCAATAGGAGAAATGGCGACGATGTTGCTCCCGCTCCGACTACGGTTAAGGGAGCGTTATTCCTGCTCTATGTTCTTACTTCGCTTTCCGGATACCTCGAAGGAAGGGCGCCGCGGGGTCATCAAGTGGTTGAATATCGAAAGCAGTTGCTCGCCAAAATGCTGAAGACTTGACGCCGCTCCCTTTGTTCCACAAGCCTCCTGCCCTCAACTGAAAGGAGTGAGCATCTTTTGCGAGTGCTGGTTTCAGCTTATGCTTGCGAACCTGGAAAGGGTTCAGAGCCTGGGTGCGGTTGGAATTGGGTCCAACAGATTGCTCGCTCCCACGAAGCATGGGTCATCACGCGGGCCAATAATCGCGAGCCGATTGACGAGATGTTAGCCAAAGCACCTATGCCACGGGTGCATTGGGTCTACTTCGATCTGCCCCGCTGGGCGCGTTTCTGGAAGAAGGGTCGGCGCGGCATCCACCTCTACTACTACCTGTGGCAGATCGGTGCTTACTTCGTCGGGCGACGATTGCACCAGGCCGTTGACTTCGACGTGGTGCATCATGTGACTCTTGGCACCTACTGGATGCCGAGCTTCCTGGCACTGTTGCCTATTCCTTTCATATGGGGGCCGGTTGGCGGCGGAGAATCGGCGCCTCGCAGCTTCTGGTTCACATACAGTTTCCGGGGAAAGACGTATGAAGTCTTCCGGGATCTCGCTCGAGCCTGGGTACGCTTTGATCCTTTTGTTCGATTGACAGCTAAGCGGTCCGCGCGGGGGTTGGCAACAAGCGCTGAGACAGCAAAGAGAATGAAGGCCCTAGGTTGCAGGAGAATCTTAGTACCGAGTAAGATCGCTTTGTCAACGAGCGAAATCCATCGATTGGGCAACTTGCCCCATCGGCAGAACAACTCCTTTCGGCTGCTCAGCATTGGAAACCTCTTGCATCTGAAGGCATTCAACCTGGGCCTGGCGGCTTTCGCAGAGTTCCGGCAGCAATATCCAACCAGCGAATACTGGCTGATTGGGGATGGACCAGAGCGGAATCGTTTGGAAAAACTGGCCCGGAAGCTGGGGGTGGCAGAGAGCGTGACTTTTTGGGGTTCCATATCTCGATCCGCGGTATTGGAGAAGCTTTCCGAATGCGATGCGCTATTGCATCCGGCCCTCCACGAATCTGGTGGTTGGGTATGCCTGGAGGCCATGGCCGTTGGACTCCCGGTGGTCTGCCTAGACTTAGGGGGGCTCGCCCTTCAGGTCACCGACGCAACCGGCATTAAGATTCCAGCCCTGTCCCCAGCACAGGCGGTCAGCGATCTTGCCGCGGCCTTAATCCGCCTCGCGGAAGACCCTGCGCTTCGTGCGCGTATGGGCGAAGCCGCGCGCCGGCGTGTTGCAGAGTCCTTCCCCTGGGACAACAGAGGGGATCTGATGAGGAGAATCTACAATGAGGTCAAGGACACCAAGACCGCCAAACTGAAAGGACTTTCTGCCCACGTTGGCAGGATCTGACCCCGTAGGTTCGAGATGTTAGCGGCAATCCAGGTTGAGGACTCTGGACCTTCCACGCGTTGTTCTGGCCTACCTCGTGACTGATTCTGTGCGTGATGTATTGAGAAGTCGGCTCTGCCAATTCCCTGTGCTCAAGTCGCTGATAGTGCCGGATCCGGCGATCGTACCTGGATGTACCATCTTAAACTCCGGGCCCGCTAAGGGTCATACAGTCGTGTGCTTTCCAATTTCGTGTCTTTCGGACTGATGTTTGCAGTATTGAGTGACCGTCTTCACGGTCTTTCACGGAGGAAACAGTGTTGAGTAACACCCGTGCAGTCGGCGCCGAGACAAATCCTCCTACCCGAAAGGTGCCGTGGATTATGTTTCTGTTCCTGACGGTCATGTTATTCATGCCTGGTCTCGATCTCTCTTACTCCATGAGGCGTCTGCAGGCATTTAATTCATCCGAGGATGAACTGGTGACGGGTGTCGCGGAGGGTAACCTCAGCAGTAGAATCGCGTTCGTCGGACTCGGTGTTTTTGGAGCACTCATCCTGATGCGCAAATCTCGAACCCGCATCAGGATCAGGGGAGCACTGGCGTGCCTTGCGGTTGTTTTTGTGGTATGGAATTTCTCGAGCCTCACCTGGGCCGAAGATCCTCCACTGACTTTTAGGAGGCTAGTTGTCTTTGGGATGCTGTGTTTGGCCGCCCTAGGTGTGAGCAAACGCCTTTCATCCCGGGATATAGTTTCTTGGATTCTCTTCAGTACTGCATCGTACTTGGCGATAGGGCTTCTGGCTGAGACTGTACTCGGATCTTTACGCTTCTTCGCAGCCGGCTATCGGTTCGCCGGAACGTTTCATCCCAACCAACAGGGGGTGAATTGTGCCCTTCTCGCGTTGTCGAGTATCGCCGCTAGTCAGACCGCACGGCGTAGCCGAAACTTTTTCCGGACCTTGGCAATCATCGGGTTTGCCTCCCTTGTCCTGACCGGATCGAGAACCGCCTTTGCAGCGGCCGTGTTGGCTATCCTTTTCTACTGGAGCTTGGTCTGGCCCAAGTTTCGCACTCTCGCGGTCACTTATGGTGCTGTTACGATTATTGTTTTTCTTCTTTTGGTGAGTCGAGACGCCTCTTTATCGGTTCTCCAACGGGCTGTTCTGCTTGGCCGCGGGGGTTCTGACGTTGAGACCCTCAGTAGCCGGGTCCCGGTTTGGCAGGACTGCCTCGATTATGCCGCTAAACGTCCTCTCCAAGGATATGGTTATGACGGATTCTGGACTGTAACCCACATTAGCGAAGTCTCGGCCACAGAGGGGTGGGGAGTTGGCGAAGGGCATTGTGCTTACCTTGATCTCCTTCTTTCTGTGGGGCTGACCGGCATGGTCATCTTTATCTTGATGCTCAGCCTGGGGATCAGCCAGTCTGTTGCCCTCTTCCGAGAGTCCCAGAATAATGCGTACGCATTCCTCGCGGCACTGCTCTTATTTTTCGCCGTGCACGGCCTATTGGAGTCCACTGTTGTCCACCGATCCATGTTCTCGTTCGTGTGCATGCTGGCCTTGTCACACTTAGCCTTCCAGAACTCGCCCACGTCGAGACAAGCTGTTAGCCTGTGACACATACCGACATCAGTGTTGTCGTCTGTACGTTCAACCGGAGGGAGATGCTGCGTCGTGCCCTGGAGAGTCTGAGCGCCCAGGAAACCGGCGAGGTGTTCTCCTACGAGATACTAGTGGTCGATGACGCCTCGTCAGATGGGACAGAGTTCGTCGTCAGCGAGGCCAGCAGCCGTTCCCGGGTCCCGATTAGATTTGTGCGCGAGGAGGGTCAGGGCATCGCTCATGCAAGGAACAGGGGGATCGAGACCTCATCAGGGAAATGGGTAGCCTTTTTTGACGATGACCAATTAGCAGAGCCGGATTGGTTGAGGGAACTTTATGCGCTAGCCGTGAAAACAGGCGCCCCATGTGTCGGCGGAGCCAGACTTCTGTGCCTGCCGAAAGCAGATTGCCCTCGACTGTCCGCGGTCTGCCGAGCCCTCTTGGGCGAGGTAAAAAACGGGGACCAGTCGGAGAAAAGCGGACGCAAATCTGATTTTGGCACAGGCAATATCCTAATAAGGCGCGACCTCTTTCAGGCTGTCGGACTCTTCGACGAGACAACAACCCGAGGAGGAGAGGACATCGAGTTTATGGCGAGAGTTTGGAAGGCGGGGTTTGAGGCGTGGTACACCCCAAGTGCGGTGGTCCACCATTTGATTCCACCGTACCGCCTTAAAAATGGCTATCTCCTTTGGTTGTCTCTGCGCGTCGGTGACAATTTTGCTTACAGGGACTACAGGGAACTCGGACTTGCGAAAACGGGGCTGACCTGCGTTGCCAGGATAGGACAGCTGCTGCTGGTTAACCTGCCGCTTCTTGCTTGGGCATACCTCGTGAGCGACGCCGCGGGAGTATTAGGGCGAAGATGCCTCGTCTGGCGTGCTCTAGCTTACTCGCGTAGGGTCCTGAATCTCCTTGCCCCGGGATTGTTTCCCCAAGATCATTTCTTTGCCCGCTTGGAGTTCAGGAAAGAGCGAGCTACATTCAAGTGACAGCATGAGAATCCTGCAGGTTCACGAGTCTTATCAGCAAACTGGCGGAGAGGACGCCGTCGCTCTGGCCGAAAAACAGCTCTTAGACGAACACGGCCACGACGTCGTTTGCTACACCGGACACAACGACAAAATAGGAAAGTTCGGCCTCAAAGAAAATCGGAACTTTGTTGATGCATTGCATCTCCGATGCTTCAAAAATACCTATCTTCTGACCGCGTGGTACTCAGCGTAAACACTGCTTTACTTATGAGATTGTTCTTTTATTACTCGCCCGTCTCATGACAGAGCCAACGAGCGTGGAGAAATCATGGCATCGGCTTTTAGGCGCCGCTATGGTGATCGGCGTCATACTGCGAATCCTCATCTACGTCGAGACTCATTGGACCATTTTGGACGGGTTGATCGGTTTCAGGTTCGCTGAACAACTCAGTCTGGGTCACGGACTGGTGTTCAACGCCGGCGAGCGTGTCAGTGGAAACACGAGCGTCCTATACAGCTTCATCCTCGGTGTGGTCGGTTGGTGCAGGCTTAGCATCCCGTTGTTTTCACGTTTTTTCGGCGTTGGATGCGATTTGCTGACGTTATTTCTGGTCTTGCGCATTCTGACGTCCTTTTCCGGCCTCAGATCCCCGGAGTTCCGCTTCGGAATACCCATCGTCATTTTTCTGTTTCCTTTGACTTTCCCGTATGCGGTCAGCGGAATGGAAACGTCCCTTTATGTTGCCCTGATGTTGTTTCTGATTGACCGGACCTTGCGCAAACAGGACTGGACGTTTTTTGTGGCAGTCGCGCTTTTGTTCTTTTGTCGCCCCGACAGTGTCATTTTCGTCGCCGCCTCCCTGCTGTTTATCACCTTAACGACGCGGAGAATCCCTTGGAAACCGGCACTTGTGATATTCCTCATCGGCGTGACTTACCTGGGATTTAACTTCGTTTATTACGGAAGCATCGTTCCCAATACCCTTCTGGCCAAGGCCATCGCTTACCATGATTCCATCGGCGTCAATTATCACCACATCGCGGGCCGATTTCTGAAATCCGACTTTGCCCTAGCGGCCCTCCTTGCAGCTATGATTTCGGTTTTCCTCTGGTTGAGGAAGATCAAGTTGGTTTTGCTCTTGGGGATTATGTCTTTGAGCTTCTTCCTGTTCCTGCTGACCGTTCCGCATCTGCGCAGTTGGTATGTCGTACCGTTTCTCTATCTCTGCCTCTTGCTGATTGCCATTGGAATTGGAAGATTGATGGTGCTCAAAATTCCCTCTGTCCCGCGGCCGTTGTTTCTCCTTGTCATGGCTGTTTATGTCCTGGGCTGCGGGTTGTCGACGAGTTTTCTGATCAGACAGTTTCGTGACATTCGACGATTTGAAAAGGCGACTCGGGCAGACCCTGGCCAGTGGCTGCGTGAAAACACCCCCGCCGACGCGAGAGTCTTCGTCACGGCCCTAGAGGTCGGTTACTATTCAAAACGGTACACCTACGACTATCCGGGATTGGTTACACCGGCTGTCTGGAAACTGCTCAGAACGAACCCTGGTATAGATTTGTTCGGGCTAGCCGAAGCCACGAGAGCGGACTACGTCCTTATTCCGGCCGGAGGCGATCCGCCGCCGAATTTCGAATTTATTCGGACTTTCAAGTGCGAAAACCCGCCGCCTTCATTCTATCTTGCGTACGCGCTTTACAAACGAAACAACCGAAATCATTGAAACACTGACATGTCGAGGAGTGCGGAGGAGGAGGAGATTTCAGTGGAGCCCAGTTGTGCATATCCGAGTCCTTTGGGCTACGCGGGCCTGAAACCGCCGCTGCACGCGACGACGGCAGGGACACAGTCGTTACAAGCTGCTGCTGATTCACGAATCCTGAGAGCGTCCTGTTGTGAGGGTCAATTGGCCGGCCTCGACGCAGCCACGGCAAATAGAGGACTATTCGATGAAGGTCTTCCTCGTCCACAACCCTCACCAGCAACCCGGGTCTGGAGATGCCGTCATGAAGGCTGAACGTCACTTGGTTGGCGACGCTGGGCAGGGACCACGGTGCTGCATGGCTCGCAAGAACTGAGCCCTGTGAAAGTAATTCTGATCCACGACTTCTATCAGCAGTACGGAGGCGAGGACAGTGTCGCCCTGGCCGAAAAACAGCTCTTGGACGAACACGGCCAGACCGTCGTTTTCTACACCAGACACAACGACGAGATAAGAAAGTTCGGCCTCAAAGATAAGTTGACCTTTCCTCTAAACACAATCTATTCGCGGCGGACAAGTAGGGAGATTGCTCGAGTGGTGGAATCCTTTCAGCCCGATGTGGCATATATTCACAACGTTTTCCCCCTTATCTCGCCGTCTCTGTATCACGCGCTTCACGTACTGAAAGTGCCCATCGTGCAGGTCGTTCACGAGTTCAGACTGCTATGCCCGAACAGCTGGTTTTATACGGAGGGGAGGATTTGCGAGCGTTGTAAACACGGCAATTACCTGCACGCTGTCCGACATCGCTGCTACCGGGACAGTTATATCCTCAGTGCGCTGTACTCCGCATCGCTCGGCATGCACCGCTTTGCGGGCGGAATGAACAAGATTGATGCGTTCATCTGTTTGACGAAATTCTCGAAGCTGAAGCTGCTGGAGGGTGGAGTTCCGGAAGAAAAACTCTATGTCAGGCCGAATTTCATTGATGCATCGGCGGTTTCACCAGCCCCGGGAACCGGGGATTATGTCCTGTACCTCGGGCGCCTGTCTCCTGAGAAAGGTGTCTGGACACTCCTTCGAGCGTTCGAACAGCTGAGAGGGGTCCCTCTGAAGATTGTCGGGACCGGCCCGCTGGAAAGTGACCTAAGAGAGCACGTGGAGGAGAAGGGACTGAAGAACATCAGCCTGATGGGATTCAAGGCCGGAAAAGAGAAGTGGGAATTGCTGAGGAACAGTCGCTTCGTTGTGCTCCCGTCAGAGTGGTATGAGGCCTTCCCCATGGTGATCCTTGAGGCCTACGCGGTCGGCAAACCTGTAGTAGCTTCCGATCTTGGCGGTCTGCCGGACATCGTCAGAAACGGAAAGAGCGGGATATTGTTCCGGCCGGGCAGCATCGCCGACCTAACCGAAAAGGTCCGTTATTTGACAGAAAGACCTGCCGAAATAGAGGCCATGGGGCGGTACGGAAGGCAGTTGGTGGAGACAGAGTATGGGCCTGAGCCAGCTTATCAAACGCTGATGACCATAATTGATAAGGTGCCGAGGCAATGAGCACCCAGGCCGTTCGGCTTTACATTGAAACCCTTGCAAACGATTACCTGCCCACTGTCCAACAGGGCTTTGACTGGGTTGGGGTCCGGTCATTCCTAAAATGGGGAGACAAGGTTTGTGTGAAGCCGAATCTGACCTTTCCCACTTTTCGTGAAGGCGTGATGACCAATCCAGCAGCCCTGGAAGCAGTTGTGGTCCACCTCAAGAACTTCACAAACGAGATAACCATCTGCGAATCGGATTCGGGAGGTTATAACCGGTTCTCTATGGATGAGGTATTCCGCAAGACCGGCATAGCCGAATTCGCGAAGCGCCATGGAGTGCGCATCTGCAATATGTCATTCGTGCCGTCGCGGTCTGTGTCCTGTCAGATAGGTGGGAGGACGTTGTCTGTTCCCTTACCGTCGTTTGTGCTCGATGAGGCCGACCTTTTCGTGACCATGCCGGTGCCCAAAGTGCACTCCAACACCATCGTGAGCCTGGCACTGAAGAATCAGTGGGGGCTGATTCAGGACCCTGCGGCAAGACTGAAGCTTCATCCGTTCTTCAAAGAGGTGATCTGCGAGATCAACAAACTCCTTCCACGGGCCCTCGCCGTAGTCGACGGCAAGTTCGGGTTGAACCGCAACGGTCCTCTTCGGGGCAACCCGGTGTTGCTGAATTGGATCCTGATCAGCAACAATCTCTTGGTCACCGATCTCGTCGTTTCCGATCTGATGGGCTTCGATTGGCACACAATTCCTTATCTTCGCTACGCCTTCGAGCAAGAGGGCATCAAGTCGCTCGAGGGTGTTGAGTTCAATCGCGATTACCGGGACTTCAAGAAAGATAAGTTCTTCCTGAGAAGGCAATGGACCGACTATCCTGGCCTGCTCACCTTTAATTCGCGGTTCCTTGCCTATCTTGGCTACGAATCGATCCTGGCAAAGCCCGCGCACTGGCTGCTTTACCGCTTTCGCGAACCTTTCTACTAGGCGGGGCTTTAAGCCTGACCCAGAACCCACCGTAGATCCATGGAGCAAATTTGGCGTGGCTACCAGCTTCAGCGCGCACGGGGTCGCACTTCTCCGCTGGAAGCGAGCCAAAGAGAGCAAGGCACCTTCAGCAGCCCTTAGGCTGCTGTGTGAATTTCGGAAGGTTATGAGATATGTCCGCTAAGCGATGGTGCAAAGAAACCCTGATTGCATTGGCGAGACATCAACACTCCGGCGCATCCCACCGGGTAGTCGTCCTCTGCTACCACTCCATCCATCAGACCAACTCGTTCAGATCAGCGACCCCGGAGCTGTTTAAGCAGCACTTGAGATGGTTTAAGGAAAACTGCGAAGTCATTCGATTCAGCCAAATCTTCGAGTCTCCCGAGGCCGAGAGGCGCAATCGCCCTGCTGTGGCTCTCACCTTTGATGACGGCAACGCCGACAATTATGAATGCGCATTCCCGCTCCTCGAGGAGCACGCGATACGGGCCACCTTCTTTCTCACAGTTGGGCTTCTCGAAAACGATACGAGTACCCTCGAGAGGTTTAGAGAACAACGTCGTAGCAGGCATGAGGACATTCGCCCTCTAGGATGGCCGGAGGTTTGCGAGATGCGAAGGGCTGGCATGGACATTGGCGCGCACACCTTCAGCCACCCTAATCTGGCTCAGCTGGACCGGAGATCGGTCGAGATGGAGGTCAAGTGCTCAAAGGAAACCCTCGAGCAACGCCTGGGGGAACAAATCACGCTGATGGCCTATCCCTTTGGTAGACCGACGATACATTTTCGGCGCGAGACGGTAGATGTTGTAGCAGAGGCTGGATACAAACTTGCCGCGGCGCTTCTGTCCAGACCTGTTCGCCCCGACGGCCCAAGATTAGCCATTCCGAGATTCCTCGTGGAGAACGATGACATTGAAACCCTACGCGACAAGGTCTTCGGGGCGTGGGATCTTTTCGGTCTTTTGCAGGAAATAGGGTTCCGGTCTGGATGGCTAGGCTGATGTCATCAACAAATTTCGTTAAGGAGCGTGGTTCCCAGTCTCTGCTCACCCGCGGCGGCGCGGATGGTCTTGCTGCCAGAGTCGACGCAGCGAGTGAGCGTGGAACCGTTCCGGAGAACTTAGTATGAGCGTTGCAGTTATTTCTGGATCAGCGGGGCTTGTGGGGTCGGAAGCTGTCTCGTATTTTGCGGCCCGGGGCCTGGATGTTATCGGGATTGATAACGGCATGCGGGCCGTTTTCTTCGGAGAGGAAGCTTCGACATGCTGGGTCCGGGAGCGGCTGATACGTGAGGTGCGCTCGTACACCCACGTTGACGCTGATATCCGTGACCAAGCCCAGATCCTCCGGATTTTCGAGCATTATGGAAACGCGATTTCTCTTGTCCTGCACACGGCCGCACAGCCATCGCACGACTGGGCTGCCCGGGACCCGATGGTTGATTTCACAGTGAATGCTAACGGAACATCCGTCCTTCTGGAGGCCACTCGGCGGTTCGCACCGGAAGCGGTATTCATCTTCATGTCGACCAACAAGGTCTACGGGGATTCTCCGAATCAGTTGCCTCTTTTCGAGCTCGACTCGCGCTGGGAGATTGACGCCCAGCATCCCTATTTTCGGGGCATTCCGGAGACGATGTCGATTGATCAGACCCTGCACAGCCTGTTCGGGGCCTCCAAGGTGGCGGCGGACGTCCTGACCCAGGAGTACGGCCGGTACTTCGGGATGAAAACTGCGTGCTTCCGGGGAGGCTGCCTGACGGGTCCCAACCACTCCGGGACCCAGTTGCATGGCTTCCTCGCCTACCTCATGAAGTGTGCTGTGACGGGCACCCCGTACACCATCTTCGGCTACAGGCGAAAGCAGGTGCGTGACAATATTCATAGCGCCGACCTGATCCGGGCTTTCGATGAGTTCTTTAAGGCTCCCCGTGCGGCGGAGGTTTACAACATCGGCGGCGGCCGGTTTAGCAACTGCTCCATGCTGGAGGCTATCAGCCTGTGCGAGGAAATCACGGGGAAGAACCTGAACTGGACGTACGTGGACAAAAATCGCCGGGGAGATCATATCTGGTGGATCAGCGATCTTTCCCATTTCCAGTCTCACTACCCGGCATGGAATCTCCGTTATGACGTACCGATGATCCTGCGCGAAATGTACGAGATGAACCGCGAACGTTGGGGTGCAGAGTGCTCAAGAATGGCAAAGGGAACGTCGTTGGTATCCTGATTGATGCCGTCGACTACAAGTCAGCGGTGGACCGCATTGTCGAGGCTGCCCATGAGCGCCGGCCAATGGCCATCTCGGCGCTGGCGGTCCACGGCTTGATGACCGGGGTTCTTCACAGCGAATACAAGTATCGTCTCAACCACTTCGACCTGCTCGTGCCGGACGGGCAACCTGTTCGTTGGGCACTGAATTTGCTTTACGGGGCGCAGCTCCGAGATCGCGTATACGGGCCCAACCTCATGCTTGCCTTGTGCTCGCGGGCCGAAAAAGAAGGGTTAGGAGTATTCCTTTACGGAAGCACTCAAGAGGTTCTCTCTGGGCTGAGGAGGAGTCTGGAACACCAATTCCCTTCCTTGCGAATCGCTGGAATGGAGCCTTCGAAGTTCCGCCGTCTCTCGCCTGAAGAAAGAACTGACTTGATCGTGCGAATTCGTAGCGCAGGCGCGTCTATTGTTTTCGTTGGGCTCGGATGTCCGCGGCAGGAGATTTGGGCTTATGAGTTACGAGAGGCTCTGTCGATGCCCCTCGTGGCGGTGGGGGCAGCCTTTCCGTTCTTCGCGGGCACAGTCCCACAAGCGCCGAAATGGATGCAGGACCGGGGCTTAGAGTGGCTCTTCCGGCTGCTTGCAGAGCCTCGTCTTTGGCGCAGATACCTATTCTTGAATCCCCTCTACGTGTTCCTGGTAGCCCTGCAGTTATTAAGGCTCTCGCATTTTTCCACCGATGGAGATCTGCCTTGCTTTGAATTGTATGGTTAACGCGCACAAACGAGCCTAAAGCTGGATGCTCGATAACGGGCTCGAGTGGTTCTTCCGCCTCATGCAAGGGCCACGCCGGCTCTGGCGACGCCACCTCGTCATTGGATCAAAACTCATTTGGAACGTCCCTTTCGAGCTCCTGGGCCTTGAGAAGTTCGAATGACTCTCCTGCTTGCCTGCACGCAACAGCGTTATTTCAGGGATCAGAAGGGTTGAGTGTTGCTCAAAGGAAACAAATTCGCTTGCTTGACTTATCACGTGATCGGAGACTCTGCAGGCCAATATAGGCTCAGCGCGAAGCAGTTTCAGAATCAATTGGCGCTTCTGCAGAGAGAAGCCTATGTGATCGACGGCTTCGAAGGGCTTGAACTCAGGCTGCGGTCGGGACAAAGCCTCCCCTCCCGTTATGTAGTCCTTACCGTTGACGATGGGCACGTGAGCGCGCTGTGGGCTGCCGACCTCCTCGGGAGGTGTGGCGGGCACGCTTCATTTTTCCTTACCCGCGACAGGTGCGCGAGCAAGGCCGGCTACCTTCGCGAAAATGACATACGGGAGCTACGCAGAGGAGGGTTCTCTGTCGGTACGCATGGGGTGACGCACCGCGGACTCACGTTCCTGCCAAAGGACCATTGCATCGCTGAGCTCACAGAAAGTAAGCGCTGGCTTGAAGATGTGATCGGCGAAGAGGTCCGCTACATAGCGGCCCCCGGCGGCTTCATCAATGCCCGCGTCATGAAATCAGCCTATGAGTGCGGGTACGTCTTGCTAGGAACCTGCAACGAATGGATGAACTCGCCTGCTACCACAGCCTTGCCGGGTACCGTTAACCGCGTCAACGTTCGACGACGCTTTTCCCTTCAGGCCTTCCGGCACATTGTCGAAGGTCATCCGGGCTTTTACCTATGGCGGCAAATCCGTGCCACGGCGCTGGCAGTACCGAAGCGACTGATGTGCAGGTAGCGGGAGGTTCTGGATGTCCTTCGTTTTTGGCCGTAAACCTTTTCTGGTCTCGATTGGAGGAGTTGTGTCAAGGTCCAAGCTGAGCGTGGCATACGTTGCCATGGTGCTGGTTGTAGCGTCAATGGCCTTCGCCCAGACAACCAGTTCGAAGCCTGCGATTACCTCTGTCTCGCCGACCAGCGCAACCGCTGGCGGAGCTACTTTGACCCTCACAGTGACTGGGTCGAGCTTTGTAAGGGGTGCGGCCGTGCTGTGGACCGGCGCCGCGCTGACCACTACGTTCGTCAGCAGCACGCGGTTGATGGCTACGGTCCCGAGCGCACTGCTCGTCGCCGCAGGCACATTCCAAATCACGGTCTACGTCGCGGGTCGAAGCGGGGGCACATCGAATGCGGTCTCATTTACAATCAACCCTGCCCCGACTACGACGACTGCATCCCCACTTGCAATCATCACGACTTCCGTTCCGACAGGAACAACCGGGACATCCTACGGCACGACCTTGGCGGCGTCGGGTGGGACCGCCCCTTACAGTTGGTCCGTAAGCAGCGGGGCCCTGCCTCCGGGCCTGACGCTCTCTACTCCCGGGGCAATTTCCGGAACCCCGACCACCAGCGGCTCCTATGCGTTTACGGCTCAGGTGAAAGACTCGGCTTCGGGCGTGGCCACTTACACCTATTCGACCTCGACTGCGACTGGAACCACCCTCGCGTTCTCCATCACAACCGGTTCCCTTCCAATCGGGACCGCCTCCACAGCGTACAGCACAACTTTAGCAGCACACGGCGGGGCCTCGCCTTACTCGTGGAGAGTCGCCGTGGGCAGCACCCTTCCTGCGGGCTTGGCTCTATCGACCGCGGGGGCCCTCTCGGGAACACCTACGACGGTCGGGACGTATTCGTTCCAGGTCCAGGCCAAAGACTCCGCCGGCAATACGGCGACCCATATCTATAGTTGTACCGTGGCAGCGGCAACCACAGGAGGCGGTGGGGTGATTCCTGCCACTCTATTTGGGATGCACCTCATCAACAAATCTAATTGGCCTGCGGTTTCGATCGCTGCTCTTGGCGCAGGCACGGCGACTGGTTGGCCCTACGTTGAGCAGACAAAGGGAGTTTTCGACTGGAACAATCTAGACGCATGGGTCAACGAAGCTCAAAGTCATGGGCTGGGTTACTTCTTTAGCCCGGAGAAAGTTCCGCCTTGGGCGGCAGCAGACCTAAGCACTTGTGCGCCGACTTACGCAGGGTCATCTGTCATAGGTTGCATGTCTAGGGTAACTAACATCCAGGACTGGGATGACTATGTGAAGGCATTAGTTGCTAGATATAAGGGCAGAATTCAAATCTATGAACTTTGGAACGAACCTGACGATCTCTCCACCTTCAGTGGTACTAAGGCTGATATGGCTGCCTTAACGACCCACATGTACAACATAATTCGTTCCATAGATCCGCACGCGATTATCCTCTCGCCTTCTCCTTGCTGTTTGGACTCGTATATGGACGGTTATTTCGCTGCCGGAGGGCCGACCGGCGTGGACGGCATCAGCTTGCACGCTTACAATCCGTCTCCTGAAAAGGTGATCGACTATGTGAATAACATCAAGCAAATCGCGGCTAAGTACGGTCTTGCTTCAAAGCCTCTCTGGGATACCGAGGGCTCTTGGGGGACCGCCAGCCTGACCTCGGATGCCCAGGTTGCTGCCGTTGCCCGTTTTTACTTACTGCTGTGGTCTAATGGCGTCTCGCGCTTCTACTGGTATGCGTGGGATAGTGGAACATGGGGGCCTCTTTGGGATGCCACGAACGGCCCCCATCCAGCCGCCTTGGCCTATCAGCAAGTCTACAATTGGATGGTTGGAGCCACGATGGCCAGTCCCTGTTCCGTTGATGCTACATCCACTTGGACTTGTGGTTTGAGTCGCCCGGGAGGTTATCAGGCGCAGGCGATGTGGAATACCACCTCCACCATGTCCTATACCCCTCCCTCAAGATTTACTAGATACTCGGATTTGGCTGGCAATGTATTCCCGATCACGGGCGGGTCCGTCATGATTGGAGCCAAGCCGATACTTCTGGAAACCCAGGCCCGCTAACAGCAAGCACTGAGCGGTTGTGACATGGAGCCCTTAAGCGGGATTTCCATTTTCGATTTTCCGCCGACCGATGACATACACCCGAGCGCCTCTGAATGCCATCGCCAGGGCTGGTTTTGACCTCAGCATCCACAGTGCGAGTCAGTTCCTTCTCCTGACGTAGCTAAGGGCCTTCAGGATGACGGCGTTACTGGGGATGACCTCTCCAAACGAATTCTCAAAACCTGGAAAGGCGCCCTGGAATCGCATCGATCCTTTCATTCGAATCTCCTGGATAACCTTTCCCAGGCGAGGGCTTGTCCACTCGAACGCAAAGAAGGTGATGGGGTTCTGTTCGTTGGCGCCACACGTCACCAGATCGGCCCCATAGCAGTACTTCGCGCCGAGAGGCTGCTTCCCCCAATTCCATTCCAGAATGTTCACGCCGTACCGAATGGGAATAACCCCCAGAAAACCGTCTTCGTAAACGACTTCATACCAACCTAAGAGGTCCGCCGAATCGTCAAAGTCCCAGATCAGGCGGTAAGCTTCTTTATTTGTGGCTGCTTTAGCACAAGCATGGAGAAAGACCAGGCTGGTAGCATCCACGCCCACTTTAATTCCTGTTAGTTCCCGCGGCAACGGACTCGACTCGCGGCCCTCGCTCCCCACGATGGCCGCCGCTTTTCCCTCCGAAGATTCAGCACCATCCAATTCAAATACTTTGGTGCCGGCAGCGACCCTCCCTTTCTGTATTCCGCTCAGGTCAATGTCGAATCCGGGTTCGCGTTGGGGCATGTTGAAGGCAGCAGAAATATCCAGCGGCACCACAGGGTCGCCGGTCTCGCTCGGGGGCACTACCCCGCTGAGGTGTCGGCGGATCTCAGGCATGAGGGCCTGCGTCACAGCCGAGAGTTCGGGCCGTTCCAGGACTTGCTTCGACCACAGCAGGCTGCTACAGCCGAGCATGCTGTAAAGAAGGTCCTTGCCCATGTTGTATTCGGTCGTGGCGGCCCAGGAGGATGGGGCGCCTCCGATGATTGTCGAGCGTTTGCTGCGTTCCACATAATTAGGAATGTCCGGTTCCATATTTCCGTAGACCTGATGGAAGCCGAAGCTGTCCAACTGTGCTTCCTGGACCTCCCCCTTTTCTTCCCCCGACCAGAACCAGTTGAAAATCAGAATGTCTTTAGGGACCAGCCGTCTGACCTGTTCGGGTGCCATGGCGCCGGCAGCAGAATAAGAAAATCCGTCCGGAGCCGTGCGCTTTTGCAGCCCCCTGCCACGCACACCTTCCAGCAAATAGTCGCCCCAGATAGCCATCTTGATGCCCTTCTTCGCCAGATAATCGTGAATCTTGGAGAGGTCGCGGCCGTAGACTTCTCCGGGATTCTTGTCCTTGCAGCACTCGCCCAATCCGTAAGGCGCGAACCACTCATCGTGGCCTGCATGCACCAGCTTGGGTTTCATGATTTCAAGGTATTCGTCCATCACGTCGAAGAGCAGCGCGTAGCTTTTCGGGTTGCAGGCACAATAGGTTCCCGGCCACTTCTCACCGGGAGCCTGGCCTAAATCCTTGTGCTTGGTCAGAAGGTAGAAGGCATGCGTGAAAGAAGGAATCTCCGGGACGACTTCGATGTGATGAAGCTGGGCCCAGTGCACCAGGTTTGCGACTTCGTCTTTTTCGAGGAAGTCCCCCTCGCAAGTGTCCTGGTGAGAAGAATTCACCTCCCATTCGTGGGGAACCCCGGGAGGGTAGTTGCGCCTGCTCCAGTTTGTGTCCCGCGCAAACTCAACCCAGCCGGCATTCAATTCCGGGTGGCGGTCGAGACGCATACAGGCGTTCATTTCCATCATCAAGGTATTGAATTTGTACTGCGCGATGAAATCCCGCACCAAGCGCCTGAAGAACGGAATGTTGTTCCGGCCCGGGAGATAGAGCTTGATACCGCGAAAAGACTTGTCAGGCCAATCACGAATACGGCCTGCGCGGATCTGGAGCCCTTGCTCGCCTTTCTCCACCATTTGCCGAAATGATTGCAGGCCATAGAAGGCACCGCGTGCGTCGCTCCCGGCGATCAGCACCTCGCGCTCATCCACCCGCAGGACGTATCCCTCGGGGCCAGGCGTCTTGGCGCTCACGTCCAATTTCCACCGTGCACACTGCTCTTTGACCAGCGGGTTCTCAATCGAGCCCACTACGATGGACCGCCCGCTTCCAGGCATCGCCCCGATGGGTTGAGTCCCGAGCTGAAGGTCGTATCGGTCGCTTAGCTCTTCGACGAGAAAGCGCGCAAGCTGCAGATCGGTTGCTGTGGGGTTGTTGGGAAGCAGGATCGCCGCCTTTGAGTCCAGAATGAAATACCCTTCGGAGGGACTCATCTCTTGCGGCTGAGGGAATAGCTTAGAACCCCGCGCCCGGCCAACCCCGACGTCGCTTCCCGCCAAGGCGGGCGGATTTCCCCCTGCCGAAATTCCAAGCGGCACAAGGCTCGCTGCGGCAAGGCCGGCGGAAGTTCTCTCCAGGAATTCTCTGCGGGTCAAAGCTCTTTGCTTCATTTTGTCTCACCCTCGGGCGAGTAACTCCTGCACGGCCCGGTAGGCTTGGTCGATCGCGGCGTCTGTGTACGCGTAGGCCGCAGCATCGGCATTGGCAATGGCAATGCGGCCGAAGGGCTTTCGGGCCACAACGCAGGGCTGTTCGCCCCCTTCCAGCCAGAATTTGTCCCAGAGCGAGTTGTATTCGTAAGCGTAGCCGTGGGGCCAACGGTTGACGGTGATCGCAGAGATGTCGCGCGCGGGGTCGAAGCCACCCGCGCCGAGCGCACGCGCGAGCTGGTCCCGTATCTCTCGTTCGAACGTCTCGAAACTTGTGGAGAAAAGTTCGATTCGCCCCTGCAGGTGCTGTTGGCGGGAAGGGAGGCCCGGCCGGCACGGGGTGCGCATCAAGTGCACGATGATCGGAGAGTCTGGGGAACGGGAGCACCGGTAAGCGCCGATGCTCACCGGTAGGTCAAGGTTTACCGCAGTGTGGTAACTTCCCGGCGCATAGATTGATTTCACTCCCAGCTTCTGGAATGAAGTCCAATTGGCGAGCGCCACGTTTGTGTAGACGATAGGTACTTTGGCGCAGTCGGAAAGCGCGGCCCGCTGGGGCGCGGGAAGTTCCGGGCAGATGTATGGGATGACGACGTGCCAGCAAGCCAAAATGCATTGGCTGGCGATGGCCGTGTGCAGTTTCCCTTGCCGCACATAAGCAATCTCCGTCTCCGTAGCCGAATCGGGAGAACCGAGGTGCCTGACGCGGACTACCGTACTATTCAGACGGATGCGAACCGCTGAGGACGCCGCGTCCAGCCGGCCGTAATCGGCTCTTGCCGTCATCAAATCCTCAACGGTCTCGCCGGGGACTGCGTGGGGGATCAAACGACGCACTAGCAGGCGCGCGATCGAAGCATTGCCGTCGGGAAAATGAAAAAAGTATTCTTTTGCCTCCTTGTTGGGAATCGTGTCTCGGTTCATTCCCGGGCCTGGAGCCGGATCGAGCCCCATTCCTTCGAAGCCGGGTAAGCCGAGGCCCCAAGCATCCTGAGCCGAAACTGCGTCGATGCCCAATCCAAAGAGAGGCTGAGGCAGATTTTGGAAGAGAGTGACGACTTCCGGGTGAACCCCTGCAACCTGAGTGAGAAAATTGGCATAGCTGCTTCTTGCCAGCCGCGCTTTCTTTTCCTCCGAGGAGAGGCCAGGATAGTAATCTTTCTTCTCCAGGTAGACCCGGGCGAGGTCTTGCCTGGCGGGGTTTGATAGGGGAGCTTCAGCTATAAATTTTGACGAAGGCTGCTGAGTGAAGTCCGCGCTGCCCGAAGACTCCTTCTCATCTGCGAGCGTGTACCTGACCAGCCGATCGACTCCAAACGTCTGTTTGTCAAAGAACACGGCGGGCTGCAGTCCTAGTGTAGAGTAAACCGTGGGATCGAACACGCGATGCCAACTGGACACGTCGATCCTCAGTTCGTGGATCAGTCCTTGCGCAATCGTGCTGTAGGGTGCGGGGCTCTCGATTGCAAATGTTCCTCCGTATCCGATGAGCAGGCGTCCGCGGCCGCGGATTTCATTGCGCTTGGCATGCCCGCCGAAGTCATCGTGGTTGTCGAGTATCAGGATGCGCGCGTTATTCCCCGCAACCTTCCGGAAAAAGTAGGCGGCGGAGAGGCCGCTGATCCCGCCGCCGACCACGACGAGGTCGTATTTCTCGCCCGTATCCGCAGCAGGCCCCGCCTGTTTCCAGAAGGTCCCGTCCCGCACGCTATGGGCCACCTCGAACGATCCCGGGTGGCTGCCCCGCATGCCTGTAAGCAGAGGCGGATAGTAGTCAGGAGCCTTTTCCGGGTAGGAGGCGAACTCGGAGGCAGGGAGCAGCGAAGCGGGGACGAGCGACCCGCCCACCACCAGCGCCATCCCATTCAGAAAGTCGCGCCGCGTGATGGGGCAGTCCATCCCCAGGTCAGCGTCGCGCGGGTCTTTCATAAGCCTTCCTCACGGTAAACAAGCTTTCCACCGACGATGGTCAGCACCACGCGAGTCTTTCTGATCTCGAGCGGGTTCACCGCGAACAGATCCTGGGAAAGCACGATCACGTCCGCGAGTTTCCCCGGGGCGAGTGTCCCTTTCTCGGACTCTTGGAATTCCGCGAACGCGCCGTCACGCGTGTATGCAGCCAACGCCTGGTCCAGCGTTACCTTCTGCTTGCCTACAAATCCTTCGGGGGGCAGGCCGTTTTGGTCCTGCCTGGTCACAGCGTTTTGAATCCCGATAAAGGGGTCCAGCGAGACCACCGGCCAGTCACTGCCAAAGACGAGTGTAGCGCCCGCGGCAGCCAAGTCGTGCCAGGCAAACGAGTAGGGCAGCCGGCGGGGCCCGATGTTTCGCGCCCAGACATTAAAGAGATTGGGTTCAGGATAGCAGTGGAAAGGTTGCATGCTCGCAATGACGCCGAGGCTGCCGAATCGAGGAATGTCCTCCGGATGGATGGTCTCGATATGCTCGACGCGGAACCGGCGGTCGCGCGGGCCGTTAAGGTGGCTCGCGACCAGATAAGCGTCAAGCGCCGTACGGATTGCCCGGTCACCAATCGCGTGGGTGATCACCTGAAAATGCCTGCGGTCCAGTTCCACAACGTTGTCGCGAAATTGTTCGGGGGTATAGTTCAAGGAGCCGGACAATTGCGGATTGTCCGAGTACGGCTCCAGCATCGCTGCGGTATGGGATTCAACCACGCCATCCATAAACGCTTTGATGACCCCGCCGCGCAGCCATTCGTCGTGATATCGGCGGCGGCCCTCCTCATACAGGGCAAGCGTTTTTTGACCGAGCTGGGGCTCCATCATCTGCGCCGTAGTCATGCGAACCGTCAGTTCACCTGCATCACGCAACCCCTCGTAGAGTTCCATTTCCTCGATGCTGCCACTCGCATTCACGACGCTCGTCAACCCATGACGATTCGCCTCCTGAAGTCCGGCGCGAAGGGCCCGTAGTTTTTCCTCGCGGCTGGGTTGTGGAATCACGCGGCGGATGATCCCCGTAGCTTCTTCTTTCAAGACTCCCGTCGCCTCGCCCGTGGCGGGATCGCGCACGATGATTCCGACGACCACGTTCCCCTGCTTAGGGTCCGGCGTGGTCTTATCAACACCGGCAAGCGCCAGAGCCTTGGAATTCACCCAGACGCTGTGACCGTCGTAGCACTCGATGACCACCGGCCGATCGGGAACAATTTCATCCAGGAGCTGCTTGGTGGGCAGCCCCGAGGGCTTGAAAGCGTCATAAAGCCAACCCCGGCCCAGCAGCCAGGCGCGCTCGGGATGGGCGGCAGCGAATTCCCGCACTCGGCGCTGGATTTCCGGGACGCTATAGGCGTCGTCCAGGCTTAGCTGGTCCATCGACAGGCTTCCCTCGAGGAAGTGGATATGGCTGTCAATGATTCCCGGCATGGCCATGCGGCCCCTAAGGTCGATCACGGTGGTGTGAGGGCCGCGGAAGGCGCGCATCTCGGGTTCCGCTCCGACTGCCAATATGCGTTGGCCTCGAATGGCGACGGCTCTCGCCCACCGCTGGGCGGAATTCGCCGTGTAAACGTGCCCGTTCAATAGCAGAAGATCGGCGGACTGGGTCGCGGCGGCCTGCCCGGTAACAGCCGCCGTGTGCCGTGCACTGATTTCAAGCCAGAAGGGTCGGTACAGGGCGAAGGCGCCACTGCCGCCCCACACCCCTGCGAAGACGAGAAGCAGCCCGAGCGCGCGCTGCACAAAGGCCTGAAGGATTAACCCACTCCTTCCACGGCCCGTCCTGGAGAAACACCCAACTGAACTTTTCACCTCAGCTCCGGCACACAAGACGTTTCCTGGGCGCGGCACCTCATGAGCTCGCTCAGGGCAAATTCATAACAAGGATTCTCCGCTCGGTCATCTCTTCGATGGCATAACGCAACCCTTCGCGACCGAGTCCGGAATCCTTGACTCCGCCATAAGGCATGGAGTCCATGCGGAAGGAGGGGACATCGCCAGCGATGACTCCGCCCACCTCCAATTCCTCGAAGGCGGCAAAGAGCAGCTTCGCGTCGCGAGTGAACACCCCCGCCTGGAGGCCAAAGGGCGAGTTGTTCACGGCTTTCAGTGCCTCTGCGAAGTCGTGGTAGGGCTCAACGGTCACCACGGGCGCGAACACCTCCTGGCAGTTAATGCGCTGCTCGGGCTGAGTCCCCGTAAGGACAGTGGGTTCGAGCAGGGCGCCGCGCCGTTCTCCGCCGCAGAGGAGTTGCGCGCCTGCCGCGAGTGCTTCCTGCACCCAAGCCTGGGCGCGCTCTGCGGCCGGCTCGCTGATCATGGGCCCCACGTCAGTCGTCTCCTCGAGCGGGTCACCGAGCTTCAACTTCCGGACCCGGGGCAGAAAGGCATCGAGGAAAGGTTCGAAGACGCTACGCTCCACCAAAATCCTTTGGACGGAGATGCAGGTTTGCCCGGCGTACGAGAAACCTCCCAGGGCGCATCGCTCCGCCGCGTAGCTGAGGTCGGCATCGTTGTGGATGATGACCGCGGCATTCCCGCCCAGCTCGAGCGTGACACGTTTCTTGCCTGCCTTTTTCTTGAGCTCCCAGCCCACCGCCGCGCTTCCTGTGAAGCTGAGCATCTTCAGCCGATCATCGGTCACCAAGAGCTCCGCATCGGGTATGGAGACAGGCAGAACGTTCAGCGCGCCCGGCGGCCATCCCGCTTGTTGCACCAATTCCGCCAGCAGCAGCGAGCAGAGAGGTGTTTGAGGCGCTGGCTTGTGCACGATGGTGCACCCGGCCGCCATGGCGGGGGCCCATTTGTGAGCCACCAGGTTGAGCGGAAAGTTGAAAGGAGTGATCGTGGCGATCGGCCCAACCGGGAAACGGCGTACGATCGCCCACCGGCCCGCCGCCGCGGGTTGAAGATCCAGAGGCAGCCACTCGCCGTAAATTCGCGTGCTCTCCTCTGCGGCCACAGTGAACGTGAGGATGGCACGCTCCACTTCCAGGCGCGCGGCCTTCAAAGGCTTCCCGGCTTCCCGGGCCAAGGTCAACGCGAACTCCTCGCGGCGGTCCGTAAGGCCCTGGGCAACGGCGTGCAGGACGCGCTGGCGTTCGTAGGCGCCCAGCTTGCGCGTCACTGCGAAAGCCCTGACCGCCGCGCCGATGGCGGCTTCAACGTGCTTGCGCTGCGCCTGCGTAATGGCCGCGATGACGGTCTGGTCGGAGGGCGAGCGAACTGCTGAAGGACTGCCCTCCGTCACCCACTCCCCGTCCAGCAGGAAGCCGTAAGTTTTGGGAACGGTGGATGGAGCCTGGCCCATAGTCGAGCCCCCGATTCTCCGCAAACTTCCTAAGACGCCGGCGAAACGGCGCCGTGTCTTTGTCCGCAGACCTTGGATAGAGCGCTTTCCAGGACTTGCAGACCCTCTTCGAACTGCTCGTCCGTAATCACCAGGGGGACAAGCAGCCGGATGACGTTGCCATAGGTGCCGGCAGAAAGCACCACCAACCCGTGCCCGTAACAGTAACGTACGACCTGCTTGGTCTCTTCCTCCGCCGGCTCACGTGAGTCGCGCGAGCGGACCAATTCCAGGGCACGCATGGCTCCCACCCCGCGCACGTCGCCGATCAGGGGCCATCGCTCTTGCCACTGTTTCGCCCGGCTGGCGAAAAGCTCGCCGAGTTGATTGGCGCGCGATACCAGGTCCTCGGCCTCGAAAGTCTCCAGAACGCCCAGCGCGGCTTCGCAGGCCAAAGGGTTTCCGCCGAAAGTTCCGCCCAAGCCGCCGACCCCTGGCGAGTCCATGATCTCCGCCCGCCCCGTGACTGCCGCAAGTGGAAGCCCTCCGCCCAAGGACTTAGCCGACACCAGAATGTCCGGCTCAATCCCGTAGTGCTCGCACGCGAAGAGAGTTCCGGTTCGCCCGAAGCCTGTCTGGACTTCATCCGCGATAAAGAGAATTCCGTGCCGGCGGCAAACCTGCTGGAGAATTTGGAAGAATTCTCGCGGGGGAGCTACGAATCCGCCTTCGCCGAGAACGGGCTCCACCACTATCGCCGCTACAGAATCGGCAGCCACGAGGCGCTTAAAGGAATCCTCCAGGTGGCGTGCGCAGTAGACCTCGCAAGAAGGATACTGAAGTGAATAGGCACAGCGATAGCAATACGCATAAGGGATGCGGTAAACATCGGAGACAAAGGGGCCAAAGCCGCTCTTGTAGGGCTGAATCTTGCTCGTGAGCGACATCGTCAGGAGGGTTCGGCCATGGAAAGCGTCTTCAAAGCAGATGACCGCGGGGCGCTGGGTATAGCACCGGGCGATTTTAACGGCATTCTCAACGGCCTCGGCCCCGCTATTGACCAACAAGGTTTTCTTTGGGAATTCCCCCGGGGCAAGAGCATTCAGCCGCTCGGCCACCTTCACGTAGCTCGCGTAGGGCGTAACGCTGAAGCAAGTATGGAGGAACCGGTCAAGCTGTGCGTGCAGCGCCGCCACGACCCGCGGGGAGCGGTGGCCGACGTTCAGGCTGCCGATTCCCCCTGCGAAATCGATGAGCCGGTTTCCATCCACATCCTCGATCACGGCGCCCTCAGCGCGCCCGACGAAGAGAGGTGTGGCGTTGTAGACCCCGCGAGGCACAGCAGCCTCTCGCCGCTGCATGAGTTGTTGCGACTTCGGCCCCGGGATTTCAGTTCGTAATTGGATTGTCGCCATAAGTTTTTAGTACCACCCGATCGGCTGTTCATTCAGGTTAATGTACACTTGCTTGGTCTCCAAGTACTCTTCGATTCCTGCCGGCCCCAACTCGCGGCCAAACCCCGATTGTTTGTACCCGCCCCACGGCGCTTCCACATAAGTGGGTTGCATGTGGTTGACCCACACGATGCCCGCGCGCAAAGCCTTGACGACGCGGAATGCCCGGTAGATATCACGCGACCACACGGCCGCTGCCAGCCCGTAAGGACTGTCGTTGGCGATGCGGATGGCCTCCGCCTCGTCCTCAAAGGGAATCACCGCCGCCACCGGGCCGAATATTTCCTCGCGCGCGATGCGTGCACGGTTATCCACGTCGTAGAAGACGGTGGGCTCGACGTAATACCCGCGTTCGAATTCCCTGGCCCGTCCGCCGCCCAAAGCCAGCTTGGCTTCGTGTTTGCCGACTTCCTGGTAGGACCGCACGCGCTCGTACTGTTCCTTGCTGACCAGGGGGCCCATCTTCGTTTCCCGCTGCAGGGGAGGGCCGAGCCGGATGCGTTTGGCCTTCTCGGTGATCGCTTCGAGGAATCGCGCATAAATGGAGCGCTGGACGAGGATTCGGCTGCCTGCTGAGCAGACTTCACCCTGGTTGATGAAGACGCCAAACAAGGCGCCATCGGTAGCGGCCTCCAAGTCCGCATCCGCAAAGAAAATATTCGGCGACTTCCCGCCCAGTTCGAGCGTCACCCTCTTCACGGTGTCGGCCGCCATCTTCACAATTCTCTTCCCTACCTCTGCGCTCCCTGTGAAGGCCACTTTATCGACCTGGGGATGTTCGACGAGCGGCGCCCCCGCCGTCTCGCCGAAGCCGGTGACGATGTTCACGACGCCGGCGGGAAGCCCCACCTCCGCGAACCCGTTGGCCAGCTCGAGGGCCGTCAGAGGGGTCTGCTCCGCGGGTTTGAGCACGCACGTGCAGCCCGCCGCAATCGCCGGGGCCAGTTTCCAGGCCGCCATGAGGAGGGGATAATTCCAGGGAATGATCTGGGCCGCCACGCCCACCGGCTCTTTCAGCGTCAAGCTGAGCGCGTTGTCCGGCACGGGGTTCACCTGCCCCAGAACCTTGGTCGCCAGTCCGCCGAAGTACTCGAAGCAAGTGGCCGTGTCCGCGACGTCGTACTCCGCTTCCACGATGGGCTTGCCGCAATTGCGGGATTCCATCTCGGCCAGCCCGGCGGCTTCTTTCCGCACTTTCTCCGCCAGCCGAAGTAGAATCCTGCCGCGTTCCTGGGCGGTCGTCTGAGGCCAAGGGCCTGAGTCAAACGCCGCCCGAGCCGCTTTTACCGCGCGATCGATATCCCGCGAATTCCCGTCAGGAACCTCGGCAATGACTTCCTCCGTCGAAGGGTCGTAGACGGGGAAGTATGCTCCGCCATCGCTGTCGACCCATTCCCCGTTGATGTAAAGACGACCACGGGTCATAACCCCTCCTTATCGAGTAGCGGCGACTTCACGTCGCCACGTGGCGGCGTAAAGCCGCCGCTACGGGTTTGCGAGAGACGGGGCGGGCCGCGAACTCTTCCGCCGCCCGTATACGAAGAAGAAAAATGCGGCAAGACCCATAAGACCCAGCGTGCCGCCCGCCATTTTCACCTCATACAGCCATAGGGAGGTGATCTGTTGCGCCGGGAAAAACACCAGGGCTATTCCCAACAGCGTCGTCACAAGGCCGCTGGCGCCGGCCGCGGCCAGAACACCTTTGCGATAATATCCCTCGCTGGAGCGCCCGCTCCAAGATAGCTTGAGCAAAGCTGCGAAAACATACACGAAGGGGACCAACTGGAGGACCACGGCCAGGGAGAGCATGGTCTGAAATGCTTCCTGCACGCCGGCGCCGGCAAAATACATGATGCACAGCAGCATGGAGACGCCGGCGTGAACCATCAAAGCCAGGTGAGGGGTGCCGAATCGTGGATGCACTCGGCCCAGCCAGGCAGGCAAGTAGGAGTCGAGTCCGGCAACAAAGGGAATGCGCGCGGAGCCGGCGAGCCAGGCGGAACCGATCCCGGCGATGGAGATGCTCAGCAGGACCGCGAAGGGGGCGACGATCCAGGGAACGCCAACTTCCTTCGCCATGTGGCTGACCGCCTGCACAATTCCCTGCAGCACGCTGATGTCTTCCTTGCCCACGGCCAAAAGCAACACCAGCGTTACGGCGAGGTAAAGGAATCCGGAGATAGCACCACCCCATGCCACCGCGCCGGGCAGCGTCCGTTGAGGGTCCCGGATTTCGTCACCCATGACGGAGGCGAGCTCCAATCCCACCAGACCAAAACAGATCACCCCGAAAGAGTTCAGCACGAAGCGGGGATGGTGGGGAATCTGAAAATCGGCGCCCGTCAAAGAGGTCCCAAACCTGAACCAGACAATCAACCCCAGGCCAATGAGCGCCGCCGCAGCCATCCCCGTGCCGATGCCCCCCAGGTTGTTGATCCATTTTCCTACACCCAGGCCGATGACGTTCAGGACAGCCAGCACCAGCAGGAGCGCCAGAGAAGCGCCCAGAGCAAAGGCCCGGTTGTCCGCCAGCGCGTAGTGCTTGGAACCGAGAGCGAAGGCCGACACCCCCACAAAATAAAGCATCACGGTCGGGACATACAGCATGTTGTTAGTCCAGTAGCACCAGCCTGAAAGAAAGCCGTGAAAGTCTCCGAACACTTCCTTGGCCCACAAGTACACGCCGCCTTCGCCCGGGTAGCGATGCGCCAGTTCGATGACGGCCACCCCCTGCGGGAGGAAGAAGAGCAGCAATGACAGGACCCAGAGCCAGAGAGTGACGCCACCGTTGGCGGCGATCGAGGGGACGACGTTCAAGTTGAACACCGCCACCACAAAAAGCAGGACCAGGTCCCAGCGGCCCAGGACGCGCCGCAAATGCGGTGACTGGGATGAATTCTGGTTTGCCAAGGCAACCCTCGGGGCTTCGTTCAATGCGCCGCAGCGGCCTTTCGCGCCTGTTGAGCGCGAGCCAGCGCCGGGGCGAGGTCAGCAAAGGCCTGGAGGTGGTAGTCGACATCCGCGTCCGTATGGGCGACGGAAACCGTCCACTGCTCGTCCCACCAATACGGTTGCGGAAGCACGCCGCGATTCACCATACCAAACCAGTAGTGCCGCCAAAGGTCAATGTCAATGATGAGCCAGTCGCGGTAGTTGCGAACTTCCTTGGCGTAGAGCATAAGGGCGCCGTTGGCCCCGGCGCCGACGGCGTAAGCCGACAGCCCGACCTCTTGGATAGTCTGTTGATGGCCCTCGACGAGTCGCCGGCTCAGCCGGGTAACGTGCTCGTAAGCCGCGGGCGTGAGCACCTCGCGGAAAACCGCCAGCCCCGCCGCCATCACCAAAGGGTTGGTACCGTAAGTGCCCGCGTGGAAGACCTTGAACTTTGTTATGGCGTCCATCAGTTCCCGGCGAGCGCCAAACGCTGCCAACGGGAGCCCGCCACCGATAGATTTGGCGAGGCAGAGGATGTCCGGCTGGACTTGAAAATACTCGCAAGCCCCTCCGCGCGCCAGCTTCGCCCCCGTCTTGACCTCATCGAAAATCAAATAAGCGCCGTACCGCGTGCAGGCCTCGCGCAGGCCCTGAAGAAAGCCCGGCTCCGGCAGGCAGATACCGACATTCATCATAATCGGCTCGACGATGACCGCGGCGATTTCGTTCGGATGTTTCCGGAACAGGCGTTCGACGGAAGCGAGGTCATTAAAGACGGCTACCAAAGTCTGTTCCACGGTCGCCGCCGGTATCCCCGCGCTGGCAGGGACTTGGTTCGGGGCCGTTGCGTCCCCGAATTGCTCGGCTTTGGGCTTGACGCTGACCATCGCGGAATCGTGCACGCCGTGGTAGCAGCCTTCCATCTTGATGATCCGGTCGCGTCCGCTGACCCCGCGCGCCAGGCGGATGGCATGCATCGTCACTTCGGTTCCGCTGCTGCCGAATCGCACCATCTCGACGGGAAACCGGGAGCAGATTTCATCTGCCAGCTGGAATTCCAGTTCGTGCGGCATGCCGAACATGGTGCCCAGCCGCAAACGTTCCTCGATGGCGCGAACCACCGCGGGATGGCAGTGGCCGGCCATCAGCGCCCCGAAGCAGAGGTTGAAGTCGATGTATTCGTTGCCATCCAGGTCGTGGATTCTCCCCCCTCGCCCGTCACGCACGAAAATGGGGTGCGGTTCGTAGGTGCGAAAATTGCTGCCCACTCCCAAGGGTAGGCGGGGCTCCGCCTTCTTCAAGGCCGCTGCCGAACGAGGCGTGCGCTTCTGGTAAGCCTGGATCTCCTTGCTGAGCTCCTCGTGCATGGGGATTCCTACAGTTTAGAAGATGAATTTGAGCGCGAGCTGCACCAGTCGCGGGTCTCGCGCGTGGACCACTTGGCCGAAGGTCGAGGACGCAAAGTCACCTGAGGCGCCGGGAGCGGCGTTGGGGTTAAGGAACTGCGCGTGGTTGACGAGATTGAAGAATTCGGCTCGGAACTGCACTCGCATCGGCTCCTTCAACTTCGTCTCTTTAAGCAGCCCTATATCGAAGTTATTGATCCCCGGCCCGCAACAGAGCGTGCGGGGAGAGTTTCCGATCACCCCCAGATTGGCAGGCGTGGCGAAGCTCGCGGGATCAAACGCCAGGTGGCCTGGCCCGCGCGGATCCAGTGTCTTGAACGGGGCCACAAGGTCGGGCTCGCCAGGGAGGAGGAAGTCAAAGCTGTTTTGGAGCTCGTTATCCGCAGAGGAGAAGATACGAATCGGAAATCCGCTCTGGAAGGTTGTGATCCCGGAGACCGCCCAGCCGTCGGCGAGCACTCCCGCCCATCCCCGCACCTGAGGAGTCGGCAGTTGCCAGTAATAGCTCAAGACCAGCCGGTGTCGAGCATCAAATTGCGATAACGAATAGCTCTGGTGAAAATCGAAGGGATTGAGAATATCCTCGAAGCTCGACCCATGATCGAAGGACTTGGACCAGGTGTAGGCGAACTGGAATTGGAGTCCATGCGAGAAGCGCTTCTCCAGGCTCGCTTGCAGCGAATGGTAATTCGAGTTTCCGATCGTATCCTGCGCGAAAACGCTGCTGAACACGGGCACGCCGTCCGGGGGGCAACCCGCCCCCGTGGTGGGTTGGCAGAGGGGCGACGAGTACGGGCGGAGGCCGACCAGGGTGAGGGCGGGGCTGTTCGCTCCCCCCGTAACCGTGGGCACAGAGCCGTAGGGCAGATGGAAGGTCATTCCGCTGGGGATGGCGCCCGGCTGAACGTAAAACTCGGTATCTTCCGAATACGGACCGCAACTGACCGGATCCCCTCCCGGCGCGGTCAAGACGTTGTTGGGATCCAAGTTGGAGAGCGAGATCAAATCGTTGCAGGTCTGCGCATTGCTGTAATTCAGGTCGTGCGTTACGAGCAGCCGATGGCCTTGCGAGCCCACGTACCCTGCTTGGAAAACTACATCCTTTCCAAGCTGCCGCTGAATCGTCAGGTTGTACTGTTCGGCGTATTGAGATCGCAGGTGAGGCAGAAATTGGCCATAAAGGAGAATCGGCCGGAACTTCGACCAATCTTGGGGCTGGCCCGGGGTCGGACTCAAAACGCCTTGAAACGGGTTGGGTGAGACGGAACCGTTCTGGCCTTCAAAGGGCAGGTTGAACAGATTGGCCGCCAAAGAGGTGCTCCCCCCGAAGGGCGGCTCCGCGCTGAACTGCTCGAGCACTAACTGCTCGACGGGGTTAAAGAAAAGCCCGAACCCGGCCCGAATACTCGTCTTCCCCGATCCGCGCGGACTCCAGGCCAAACCGATGCGGGGTGCGAAAGATTTGTAGTACGTCTGCGTCAGCCCCGGCGGAATGCCTTTGTCTCCCGGCACGACCAGGCCCAACGGAAACACGGAGCCCGCCGGGCTATCCGGGCCGCAGTCGGTGGGCCCCGTCCCATAGCCCAGGGCCTGAGCGCTTGCACCCGAGAGCTGGCAGGGGTAAACCGTGGTCGGTTGGCCGGGGCGAAATGTTTGGAGGCGGTTGAAGCGGTCATGGAGAGGCGTGTTCAGCTCCCAGCGAAGGCCATAGTTGACGGTCAAGTTGGAGCGGGCTTTCCAGCTATCCTGCGCGAAGAGATAGAAGGAACTGCTGCGCACCGCCTCCAGTTGGGCTGACCCTTGCGTATAAGAATCCGAGAGGCCGAGGAGGTAGTTGGGGATCAAGTCGACAGTCTGGGTGCAGTTGCCGCTCTCGTCGAGCGCGCAATAGCCGGGATCGTTTGAGCCGCCACCAAAGAATGAGTAATTGCCGTTCACGTTGAAGTACAAAAACTGATTGAACTGCTGGCGCCGGATGTCGGCGCCCAACTTCAGGGTGTGTTTTCCAACGACCTTGCTGAGATTGTCCGACCACTGGAAAGTATTTCCGTATTGCGGCAACTGCCCCTCAAAGTTGTTCCCGATCACGAAGCCCCCGGACACGGTGATGAAAGGCACGCCCTCGTACTTGGATCCCAGCGAAGGAGTAATGCCCAGAGCGGGATCATTGGGCGACGAGAAACACTGCGTTGCCGGAACGGTGGCACAAGATTTATTGACCAGGTTGGTGCGCGCCGGCGCATCCAGTTTCCCCTGGGCTTCGCGGAAGAACGAGGATCGAAACTCGTTCACCGTGGTGTTGTTGAGGAGCCAGGTGTGCGTCAGGTTCAATTGCTGATCGCGCTCCGAATAGTCCGCGCCGAAGCCCGGAACGTTCGCGCCGGCGGCCTGGAAGAATGAGAAGGGCTGAAAATTCGAGCGGTTCGTGAAGTAGTAGTAACCGGCGAACTGCTGCCGTTCAGTGATTTTGTGATCGATGCGCAGCGTGGTTTGGTCCTGGCGGAGACTCGAGGTGGGGACAATCTGGTACTGGTTGCTCCCCAAGTTGGGCGGGGGCACAAACTGGTTGAGCAGATCGAGCGCCGTCTGGTCCATACAGGCTTTAGGGATCTGACTGTTCGGAAAGATGCTGGCATAGGGCACGCCGGAGGCCGGAGTGGTCCCGCCCGCTGCCGCGATCGCCTCCGGGCAGGCCGGGCGAGGGTTGTTGGAGTCAAGATTGTTCAGGATGTTGGCAAGATTCGCGTCGGTGAGAGTCCCGGTAAAGCCGACGGGAGTGGACCCGGAGGAAAAATCCCCGTTCCGTTCCGCCATCGTGGGAACCGTGACGACATCCGATGAAGTTCCCTCTCGGATGCGGCGGCCCTCGTAGGAACCGAAGAAAAACGTACGATCTTTTCGAAGCGGGCCGCCCAGCGTACCGCCGAACTGGTTCTGCTTGAAATCGGATTTGGTGGTGTCAAAAAAGCCCCGCGCATTCAGCGCCTTATTGCGAAGAAACTCGTAGAAGTCGCCATGCCAATTGTTGGTGCCGGACTTCGTCACCACATCGACCACCGAGCCGGAATTCCTCCCGAACTCGGCGTCGAAGGCATTGGTCACCACGCGGAATTCCTGAATCGTATCCGGGGACGGTTGGATGGCCGGCAGATTTGCGAACTGGTCGTTCGCGTCGCCACCGTTCACCATGAAGTTGTTGGAGCGTCCTCGCCCGCCATTGACCGAGACGGACCCGGCATTGTCACTGCCGTAAAACAGCCCGCTGCCCGTCTGAGACTGCACGCCGGGCTGCAACTGCAACAACTGATAGGTGTCGCGCGCATTCAGGGGCAGATTGACCAGCTCGGTATCGTTCACCACGGCTCCGAGTTGGGTGTTGGTGGTTTCAATCAAGGGGGCGACGGCCTCCGCGTTGACCACCTCCGCCACGGTCCCCAGCTCCAACTTCGCATTGACCACGGCGACGTGCCCTATGCTGACCTCGATGTTGCGGGTTACGAATTCCTTGAATCCGTCGGCGTCAACCACGACGGTGTAGTGGCCGACAGGTAATTCGGGGAAGATATAGTCGCCGTCCGGGGCGGTGTTGGTGGTACGGGCCACGTAAGTGCCCCCCAGGACCGCGCCCACGCGCGCGCCCGGCACGACGGCGCCCGAGGGGTCAAAGACGGTGCCGCGAATGGTGCCCGTCGTTTGCGCCCAACCGGTGAGGGCGAAGACGAGCGTGCCAAGAACACCAAGTGCTACACCACTACACCCCCCAGGCTTCATACCCCCCCTCCCCTGACGCCGGCCCTCGTCCGTCCGGGCGTGATGACTTGTCTCGGATTCTGACTGCCCTGGATTTTCCACCTTACTATAATTGCGCGACGTTAGAGCAAGCCCGCAAGAATTGTCAAGGGCAAATTTCGCAAATTGGCCGTGCCAAGGGCAAATCTCGCAAATTGGCACCGCTTCGCTCTTGGACGCCACGTAGCGCAGGGCGGGACCTGTTCTCGTCGGTCGCCAGACCCGGGTTGACGGGCACCAAGCCCGCCGGCTGGCGGGAAGCCCAACAGGCGCCCGCCCAGCAACGAATTCTTCTCCCCTCTTCCCTCTTTTGATTTATGCTTTGCCCGCTGGATTTCCGACCGGAGGGCAATCGTGACCAAGACCCGTTTTCTTGCACTAACGGCTTTCGCGTGCCTCGCTGTCTTTTCGCAGGAGAGCATCGCCGCGGCGCAGCAGTTTCCCCAGAGCCTGTACCAGGAGATGCGCTGGCGAGTGATCGGGCCGTTCCGTGCCGGACGCACCCGAGCGGCCACCGGAGTGCCCAGTCAGCCGAATGTCTTCTACGTCGGCCAGGTAAACGGCGGAGTTTGGAAATCGGACGATTACGGGCGCACCTGGACGCCTATCTTCGACGATCAGCCTACCCAATCGATTGGAGCCATAGCCGTCGCCTCCTCAGATCCCAACATCATTTACGTGGCGAGCGGCGAAGGTTTGCAGAGGCCCGACCTCTCCGTGGGCGACGGCATCTACAAATCAACCGACGCCGGCAAAACCTGGACCCACCTCGGTCTGCGCGACGGCCAGCAGATCCCGGCGCTGGCCATCGATCCCCGCGATCCGAACCGGGTGTTTGCCGCCGTCTTAGGCCATCCCTTTGGTCCCAACGAAGAGCGCGGCGTCTTCCGCTCGACGGACGGCGGGCAAACCTGGCAGAAAGTGCTCTACGTTGACGAGAATACCGGCGCCTCTGATATCGAAATGGACCCCTCGAATCCCGCTGTCCTCTTTGCGGGGCTCTGGCGCGCGCGGGAGGGCCCGTGGGAGGACGCCAACTCCTACGGCGGCGCGGGGGGAGGCCTCTTCAAGTCGACGGACGGCGGCGCGACCTGGAGGAAGCTTACCCAGGGCCTGCCGGAAGACCTTGTGCAAATCAATGTGGCCATAGCGCCGAGCAATCCCGACCGCATCTATGCCACCATCGCCACATCCCGGAGCCAGGGGGTTTACCGCTCGGACGACGCGGGCGAGAGTTGGTCCCGCATTACCACTGATCGGCGCCCCGCTATCCGCATTGGGGGAGGAGATTTGCCCGTGCCGAAGGTGGACCCGAAGAACCCCGACGTGGTCTACACCACCAGCATCGTGACCTGGCGCTCCACGGACGGCGGCAAGACCTGGACTGGCATTCGCGGCGCGCCCGGCGGAGATGATTACCAGAACATCTGGATCAGTCCGAACGACCCCAACATTATTCTTCTGGTGAGCGACCAGGGCGCCATCGTGAGCGTCAACGGCGGAAGCACCTGGAGCTCCTGGTACAACCAGCCCACCGCGCAGCTTTACCACGCCATTGCCGACAATGCCTTCCCGTACCGCGTCTGTGCCGGGCAGCAGGAAAGCGGCTCCGTGTGCATCTCGAGCCGCGGCAACGATGGCGCCATCACCTTCCGCGAATGGCATCCGGTGGGCGTGATCGAGTATGGATACGTCGCGCCGGACCCGCTCCATCCCGACATCGTTTACGGAGCGGGGAGGAGTGAGGTCTCAAGGTTCGACTGGACGACGGGCCAGGTGCAGAACGTCACGCCCATCCCAGTGCGCAGCGGGGACTACCGCGCCGATCGTACGGAGCCGATCGCCTTCTCGCCCCTCGACCCGCATGTGCTTTATTACGCGACCAATGTACTTTTCAAGACGACCGACGGCGGGCACTCCTGGCAGGCCATCAGCCCGGACCTCTCGCGTCCGCATCCTGGAATTCCCGCCAGCCTGGGCAAGCTCGCCGATAAGGACCCTAACGCGCAGAAGGTGCGCGGGGTGATTTATGCGCTCGGCGTTTCCTTCAAGAATGTGAACACGCTGTGGGCGGGCACGGACGACGGCCTCCTCTGGCTGACTCGCGACGGCGGAAAAAACTGGAAGGACGTGACCCCGGCGGGAATCATACCCTGGAGCAAGGTGACCCAGCTTGTGGCTTCGCATTTCGATGACGACTCCGCGTATGCCTCCGTCAGCGGATTCCGCATCGATGACCTCCATCCCCGCGTTTACCGCACGCACGACGGCGGAAAGAACTGGAAGCTCATCACCGGCGGCTTGCCGGATGACGCCCCCGTGGATACCGTGCGGGAAGATCCTGTCCGCAAGGGCCTGCTCTTCGCCGGCACCGAAAAGGCTGTCTGGGTCTCCTTCGACGACGGCGAACACTGGCAGTCGCTTCAACTCAACCTCCCGCACACCTCGATGCGCGATCTGTGGATTCATGACAACGACCTCATCGTCGCCACGCACGGGCGCTCATTCTGGATCCTCGACGACATCAGCTCGCTGAGGCAGATCACCGAAGACGTGACGAAGTCCGGCGCCTACTTGTTCAAACCCGGACTCGCCTACCGGGTGCGCAGAGATACCAATACCGACACGCCGCTCCCACCGGACGAGCCCCTGGGTGAGAACCCGCCCGATGGGGCCATCCTCGATTACTGGCTAGCACAAGCGGCTTCCGGGCCCGTGACGCTGGAAATCCTTGAGGCGGGCGGCAAGCTGGTGCGCCGCTACTCGAGCGCCGAGAAACCCGAGGTGCCGGAGGAGGAGCTCAAGAAAACAGCCGACATCCCGATCTACTGGATCCGCATGCCCAAGACTCTTTCCGCCGGCCCGGGCATGCATCGCTGGGTCTGGGACCTTCGCTATGCTCCGCCCGAGAGCGAGTCTCACGAGTACCCCATCTCGGCAGTTCCACACGACACGCCGCGGGAGCCGCATGGGCCCCTCGCGTTGCCCGGACAGTATGCGGTGCGGCTCACGGTTGATGGGCACGTTTACACTGCACCCCTTACGGTCAAGTTGGACCCGCGCGTGAAGACGCCGCCCGCCGGCCTTTCCCAACAGTTCCAGATGGAGACGCGCCTCGCTGCTTTGATGAACCAGACGTACGACGTGGATACTCAAGCCCGCTCGGTGCGCGAGCAGCTCGGGAAGGTATCGAAGCAAGCAGGCGCTGCGCTGGGCGAAGGGATTAAGGCCCTGAACAAAAAACTTGAGGAAGTCCTGGGGGCGCGGGGAGGATTCTTTGCACCCGTCTCGCCGGAGTTGACCCTGGGGCGGCTGAGAGGCGAGGTGGGTGCGCTCTATGGCGGCGTGGGCAGTGCCGATGCAACACCCACAGCCTCCCAGGTCGCGGCGCTGGCCGGAATCGAGCGCGACCTCCCGAAATTGATGAAGCGCTGGGAGGAAATTAAGACCACCGATCTTCCGGCGCTCAATCGTCAGCTTCGTGCCGCGAACTTGCCCGAGATTCGGCTGGAGTCGAAACCTGAGCCGGAGGAAGAGTGAGGCGGCAAAAAAGAAGGGGCTAGTGCCTGGTGCCTAGTGCGAGTTGCTAGCCACTCGGCACTAGCCACTGCCCTTAGGGTCTTGCTTGCACTCCGGGGTTTTTGAGCTATTATCGCTGGTTTCAATTGGAGGGTTCGATGAGCGGCAAGGGTTTGAGCTGTTTTGCGATCGCGCTGATGGCGTGTGCACTGGCTGTCCCGACGGCCCGATGGTTCGCGGCAAGCCAGCCTGCGTGGCCTCAGACCGACTCCGCTGAGGCCCGCGATAAGCTTCCCTTCGGCGAGCTTTTCTCCTCGGATGAACTCCGCAACAATTTCTACTCCCAGCAATTCACGCCTTATGGGAACAGCAAATTCACCTTTGAGATCCTGGTGCCGAAAGGCTGGGAAGGACACTTGAGTGAGGTCGATCCCGACCAGTTGACTCAGGACGATCAGGCACCGGTGCCCATGGTCGACTTCTCGCCCAGCGGCGTGGACGACGTGGGCGCCAATGTGCTCTACATGCGCGTTCCTGCCCAGACCACTCTCGACCACTTCCTGGACACTTACGTGAAAAATGCCGGCGGGACGCTCGTGGCGCGCCAGAAATCGGAATTCAAAGGCCGCGCGTACGAAGACGTGCTCATGCGTACGACCGACGATTCGCTCGGGCCGATGCTGAACCGCGTCAGCGCTTTCCGGCGCGGCGATGTCGTTTTTATTTTCACCGGCTGGTGTGTGGACGAGAAATACGAGAAATATAAGCGCGCCTTCGGCGCCGTCCTGGCGTCGTTCAATCCCACGGGTAGCTAAGCAACACCCATCACGCCGCAGGCTGCCGTTAAAGTGGCTGCATGCCACGGCAGCCCCTTGAGGCGAGGGGGGGGTGGGTCTTGGAGTTTGGACATTTTGTCATGCTGGCTAAGCCGTCAGGTGTTTTGTTTTCAGCTAGTAGACGGCTTAGGCGTTTTTTCTTGTCATAAAGTGCGGACATTTGGTCGCTGTGGCATGGACAAATTGTCCAATGCGCGCGGCCACCAGATCCTGTCTGATATGCCGGTTTCTGGGCATGGCGAGGGCATTGGCACAGCCTTTGGGAACTCGTGGCGCCCATCTTCCTGCGGCAGGTATAACAGGTGCGTTGATGGCTTGCATAGATAAGTTTCAACGGTCATCTAAGATAGATATTATACCACATTCGTTATCTCTGTCAAGGAAAAAATGCAGAGATCGGATTCCATCGGGGCGGCTTTTCGTGCCGGGACGTTAGGCCGCAAGGTTCCTGAATTGTGGTCGAGCGTCCGCCCCCTGCTTCACGATGGCCGTGTATAATGCTTGCGAATGCTGGTTCTCGCGCTGGACACAACAAGCGAAAAGGGTGGGGCAGCCATTTATCGGGATAGCCAGTGCCTGACTACGGTGGAGAACCGGGGCCCGGCTAATATTTATTCCATCAGCCTGTTTCAAATGGTCGCACAGGCGCTCGAGGGGGCGAGAATCCGGCCCTCCCCAACCGGCGGCACAGCCCTGCGGGGTACCGAACAGGGTGCAGTTATTCACCCTATCGCAGCCGAGGCACCGCTCGGCGGCCTGAGTGCAATTGACTTGTTCGCGGTCGCGAATGGCCCGGGCTCGTTCACCGGCATCCGGGTTGGCATTGCGGCCGTGCAAGCCTGGGCAAGGGCGTTCGGCCGGCCCGTGCGGGGCGTATCGGTCCTGGAAGCGATGGTGGAGGAGGCCTCTCCGAATTCCGCATGGGCAGTCCCCATACTGGATGCCCGCCGCGGAGAATTCTTTCTGGGATGCTTCCGGCGCGCCGAACCGGAGGGAGCGAACCCGGGAGCGCGCCAGCCGGCAGTTTACCAACCTGAGGACGAGGGTTGGGTTTTGAGGCCGGGCCAACTGCAATCTTTCCTGCGCGAGCGCCTGAGGGAAGGGGCCGGAGTGACGTGCTTGGTTCGCGAATCGGATGTCGCTGCTCTGGCCTTGCAGGCCGACTCGCCAAAGTCCTATGGCTGGCAAACCGTCGCCGGGACGCTGCTCAGAGCCATCGCGCGTCGCGGGTTGGACGCGCATCAAAAGGGAATGACGCAGGGGCCCGGCGACCTCCACGCCTGCTATATCCGCCGCCCGGACGCGGAAGTAAATTGGCGCGAATAGGATCGGGTTTCCTTTGTCCTTTGTCCTTTGTCCTTGGTCTTTTGTCCGTTGTGCGTGGTCCATCCTCAGCCATGAAGATTCGGTTATTCGCGAACGAAGATGTTTATCAAGTGCTGGGCGTCCAGGAGAAATACCGCGAGTTGGCCCATTGGCTGGACGCTGACTACTTGAACCTAGCACAGGACCCGGGCGGACTGATTCTGGTGGCGGAGCTTGAAACCCTGGAGCCCCCACCGATCATCGGCTTTGCGGCCTTCCATCGGGTGATGGATGACGCGGAACTGCGAAACATCGCCGTGCATCCCGAGCACCAGCACCAGGGCATCGGCCGGGCGCTTCTGGAGGCAGGCAGCACGCGCCTTCGGGAAGCGGGTGCGAGGCGGATTTTCCTGGAGGTTCGCCCCTCCAACAAGCCGGCCCTGGGGCTGTATTACTCGATGGGCTTCGCGGTGCGCCTCCTCCGCAAGGACTACTACCGCGACCCGCCGGAGGATGCTTTGGTGCTGGGCTTGGAACTCTTCCCTCCCGCCGAAGTTCCGCCCGTACGATGAATCGTCCGTGGTCAGTCGTCAATTGTACGCGCCCCATGGTCTGGGGTGGGCCCTTTCGGTGAGACAACCCGTTAAGACACTGGCCAGCGTCCGATGATAAGCCATATCTTCCAATTCAGCGAACGATCTATGAGGCTCGTTTGCACTAACGTTTGTCCATCAGGCGTAGTTCTGCCCTAAAGGTCGGGGGGGCATTCTTGAAGGTGAGCAACCGCCACGCCGATCCAGCAGTCGGCCAGGTACAGGAGAGAAATGCAATGGGCGCGCAACGCACGAGATGGGGTCGAGTCACACACTGGGGCCAATGCAGATCACTGCGGCACCTCAGCCGGCGTAGGTTTTGTATCGACCTGCGGAACTGGTGCTTTCGCAGCAGCGCTGGCTCCGGGCCTCGTCAAGAGGAACAGGGCACGCCCGCTAATTTCCTCGTCGAATTCGGGACCGCCTCCCTCGAATGCCAGTCTTACCCCTTCCACTTGGTGTTCGGGAGGCACTTTGCCGAGGGCGCAATTGACTTGCAGCGTCGCGTTTTTCGCAAACCCCAACACCGGCAACAGGCGGATGCGCAGCACGGCCAGGCCGCCTGCGGGCGTGGGGCCAGAGAACATTGGCAAACGCTTGGGGCCGAACTGTGAGGGGCCTATTGCCCGGCCTTCGCGCATGAGCGCACCCGGCGCGATGCCATAGGAATCGAAACTGACGAGTCCGCTCGCCACCCAGACACCCGTCTCAAGCACCACTCCATCGGTGGACTTGTGGGTGAAAGTTCCGGCCGCGGTGACCGACTTGCTTTGCATGGTGAGCGTGCCTGCGCCGCTCATCTCGTAACTGGCGCCATCGGCGGACTTGACCACCGCCGGACAGGCGGAAGAGTCACCCGAATCGCAAAGAAACCCCGCAGCCACCAGGAAGGTGTAACTAGCGGAACTGCTTTGGGCCCTGGCCGGACCAGCAGCCAGAAAAATGGCCAAGCTCGGCACAGCAAGCCACCTGATAACTAGGGTCGGACACAGTTGTTGGCTCGACTTCATATGTCTTTACCGCTTCTCCCTTTTCAGCAGAAAGCCATGTTCCAATCCGTTGGCATCGAAGTAAGCGCCCACGATGTCGCCGACAGAGTTATTGCCGGAGGCAAAAGTCAAAACAGAGCCAGGCGGGTCAATAGTCGTGTATGTGCCCTTGCGGAGGAGGAATCCATGCCACGCGCCGTTTGTGTCAACGTACGTGCCCATGATCTCCCCAGGAGCGTTGATCCCAAAGGGCATGGTCGACGCAGCGCCAGGGAAATCAATTGGCGTGAAGACACCCTTGCTTAGCAGGAAGCCGTGGCTCCCGCTAGTATCGTCGTACCACCCCACCATCTCACCGGCCAGGTTCACTGCTGCAGTAATGGTCCCCATCGCCCCCGGAAAATCGATCGTCGTGAAGGCGCCTTTGTATAGATGAAACCCGTGGTATGAGCCGTCTGCAGTGTAGTAAAGCCCCACAATCTCACCACGAGGGTTGATACCTGCCGCCTCGGTATACACGGATCCATGTGGATCAATCGAGGTGAAAACCCCGTTGAAGAGATAACCATGACTCGTGTCTTCGCCTATCTTGCGGTACTTTCCCACAATTGCACCGAAGGGGTTAATGTCGACCGCCCAGTTTTCAGAGGACTTGTCGGCCCCGGGGAAATCGATCGTAGTGAAAACATCCTTGCAACGCCAGCGGCCGCGTGTCCAATTACAGGCCGAACTTAACCGAAAGCCGTGGTACTCGTTCTCGGAGATTTGGTATTGCCCCACGATTTCGCCTTGAGGGTTGATCCCCAATGCCAGGGTCCCTATTGCGCCAGGCACATCAATCGTTGTCCAACGAAATGACTCCGCCAATGCGGAAGATGGAAAATTTGCCACCACAAATAGGGTCATGAGAAAAAACAACCCTGCTCGCCACATCGTTTCAGTTTTTGTTTTCATAGCGTCCTCCATTTAACCAGAATTTCCGATCACGTCGTGCGATAGTTTTCCCTTGCGTGGATTCAGGCAAACAATCGTGTTGAGTCATTCGACTGACTCGAGGATGTGTTCAGTCTTCCGCTTCTGAGGCGGAGCGGGCAGATGTGCGCCGCTGCGCCGGGGAACCGAAGAGACACACTCTCGCCTGTTCGACCGAACATCGCGCGGTGCGCGCTCGGGAGTCAATGAAATCGGGATGAAATCGGAATGAAAAACGTATGACTTGGATGGAAGGACAAATCGTCCGAGTCAAAAAAGAGACCTGCCTTGGCGAGTACACCGAAATCTTACCGGTGCTACAATCTGGTCACACATCCGGTGCTGACATGGAACCAAGCACCCCTTCTCCAACCTTGGTCCGTTTCGGAAACTTCGAGCTGGATACTCGCGCGGGAGAATTGTCAGCCGAAAACGGGAAGATCCGACTACAGGAGCAGCCGCTGCGGATCCTGATGATGCTCATCGAGCGTCGGGGCGGACTCGTGACGCGGGAGGAACTGCACAACGCCCTTTGGCCCGGGAGTCCCTTCGGCGATGTCGAGGACGGCCTGAATCACGCCGTTCGCAGATTGCGCGCGGCGCTGGGCGACGACGTGGAAATGCCGCGCTATATCCAGACAGTGCCACGGCGCGGTTACCGTCTTATTGCGCCGGTAGAGACGGCCCGGCGGGCCGTCTCAGAAAACGAGACGTTCCAGCGGAACGTCTCTACGTCCGTAAGGGCGCCCCTACGACGGCGATTGCCCCTGTTCCTGGCGGGAACCCTGGCCGTGGCTGTCGTCGGTTTCGCAGTCGCGTGGTTTGCCACCCATCGGGCCGCTCCGCCTGCCTCCCCACTGACGGAGCGCCGACTCACCGCGAACCCCAGCGAGAACGCCGTGACATCCGGTTCGATTTCGCCGGATGGGAAGTACGTAGCCTATGGCGATCGAATGGGGATGCACCTGAAGCTGATTCACACTGGGGAGACAGTCAACATTCCCCAACCGCCAGGACCGGCCATGGATCCCGGCAGTTGGTGGCCGAACGGCTGGTTCCCTGGTGGCACCAGGTTCGTTGCCACCGGAGTCGAACCCGGCGGGCGCGTCAGCGCCTGGGTCATCTCCGCCCTCGGCGGGCCTCCGCGTAAACTCCGCGATGATGCCGAGCCGTGGTTTGTCTCGCCGGATGGCACCCTAATCACCTTCGGAACTGGCGAAGCTTTTGTTCGCTACCGCGAGGCCTGGGTGATGGGCGCCGAAGGAGAGGAGCCGCGCAAGCTCGTAGGTGGTTCCGAGGACGACGCCTTCTTTAACGGGGTATGGTCGCCAGACGGCCAGCGGGTCGCCTACTTTAGGTTTCACCGAACGCCTGAGAAGCTCGAATGCTCCATCGAGAGCCGCGATCTGAAAGGAAGTGCGCCGACTGTTCTCCTGTCTGACCCGAGGCTATACAATGGCACTGGCTTGGGCACGATCTGGTGGTTTCCCGACAGCCGTATCATCTACTCAATGTCAGAACCAGGGTCAGAAGCGCAGGGGCAAGTCCTCGACAACAATCTCTGGGAAATTCGCGTTGACACGAGGACCGGCCAAGCTGTGAACAAGCCAAGACGAATCACGAACTGGGCCGGGGTCACGCAAGCGCTCACTGGCGGGACGAAGGATGGAAAGCAGTTGGCTGGTCCGAGATGGACCGTGCAGGCGGATGTCTACGTCGGGGAACTGGAAGGTGGAGGTCGCCGTCTGAAGAACACTCATCGCTTGACACTCAATGAGAACTTCGACTATCCCGGCGGTTGGATGCCGGACAGCAAAACCGTCCTATTTTCGTCGAATCGGAACGGTACGTGGGACATTTTCAAGCAGGCGTTGGATCAAGTTGAAGCCCAACCGGTCGCGACCGGTCCTGACCTTAAATCATCGCCTGTGGCGAGCCCGGATGGTTCCTGGATTCTATACTTGTCCAGTGCAGCCGCACAGGTCGGCCCCGCCACCCCGGTACGCATCATGCGCGTGCCCGCCTCCGGTGGAGCACCGCACTTGGTCTTAGAGGGACGGGGCATGGACGGCCTGGCCTGTGCCCGGTCTCCGGCGACTTTGTGTGTCTCGAGCGAGCGCACTCCCGACGATGGGCACCTCATCTTCTCGGCCTTTGACCCCGTTAACGGGAAGGGAAAGGAATTCGCCAGGATCAACCTCCGGCAACCGCCCAAGTTTTATGGTTGGGACCTATCGCGCGATGGTTCGCGCCTCGCATTTGCACAGTACAACGAGCGCGAGGGCCGTATCCAAATCCTGCCGCTGTCTGGGGCGAAGCCTTGGGAGGTCAATGTCAAAGGTTGGAATGAGTTGGGACCCTTGAGTTGGGCAGCAGACGGCAGGGGCCTGTTGGTCAGCAGACTCCAAACCTCGGGCAGCATGCTGCTCTATGTTGATCTGGAGGGGCATGCCGTGGTCCTCTGGCAGCAACGGCTCGCCGGCAGTTGGGGCGCGTGGGGCGTCCCTTCCCCGGACGGCCGGTATCTGGCAGTGCTGGGCTACACCGTGAGTGGCAACGTGTGGCTGCTCGAGAACTTTTGAAGACAGTGACGAGTGTCAAGTAACGAGTGGCACGCACCGGCCCAGAGCATGCTGACGTCGGGCCGAGTGACGGGGCAAGCCTTATTCACAAACTCTCACCTTCAGCAGCTTCGCCTGAGGGCTCCTCCACTTCGACCCGCCCTTCCAGGACCTCCTGCCCTGCATGAATTTCCCGCCATAGGTTTGGCCACGGTGTATGACTCGGCTCCATCGTCTGCGTGCGCGCCACTTCGGCGATCGAGGCCCCCAATTCAAGCCGTCGCACGGCGGCTTCCTCGAACTCTTTCGTGAACTTTCTTCGAGACAGACCCATAGCTCTTTTCTCCCTTTGATGATATTTGAGCCTTAACTGCCTGTCTCACTTTAGGGGCCCCATCGTCTGGGGTCAGGTGCCTGCGGTCGGCCATGAGAGCGCTCCCGGATGGAAGTCATCCCAGGAAGGGAGTTGGTATTCGGTATACCTGCGTCATAGCCGGGTAAGGGTTTAAGCGCAGGTCTTACTTGAACACTCAGGAGCGGTGTGCTAGCCTTAATTGTTTTCAATGTCCAACCGAGGAGGTGACACACCCGTGAGCACCCCTACCGAGGCCATCCGGGAGCAATTGATGGCCGGTAACGATGAGTACCGACGTCTCCGCGACGAGCACACCCGCTACGCTTTCCAGCTTCAACAACTCACCTCCAAGCCGTACCTTACCGAACAGGAACAGGTGGAAGAGGTTCGTTTGAAGAAGCTGAAGCTGCGGGTAAAGGACCAGATGGAACTGCTGGTCCGGCAGGCTCAAGTCGTTCATTAGCTGGTTGCTGAGAAAGGCGTAGCGGCGGCCTGCCGCAAGGGCGCCGTTCAGTGATAACACGGCCGGCCCCCTTCCGCTTGGCGGGAGCGGGGAAGGACTAGCTGTGCGCGCAGGCGTGGGAGGCCCTGCCTATCCGCAGCCTGCCTGCCGCAGTCCGTCGGCTGCCCATGAGGCAGGGCCGGACTGACGGACTGCCCTTGCCACGGACGGAGCATGGTCAAGGAGGGCTACTGGTACGGGTTGCCGCTGGCTCTCATTGCCGGCGGGTTGGCCGGCCTTTGGCTAAGGGAACGCACCTCTTCCTTTTTATTTCTCGCATTCATCTTCCTGGTCTTGGCGTTACTGGTCCTTAATTTTTTCCGAGACCCGGACCGCGTAATTCCACAGGATCCACGGGCGATTGTTTCGCCGGCGGACGGGCGCGTGGTGCAAGTCACCGAGGAAGCTTACCAGGGCCGGCCGATGCGCCGGCTGAGCATCTTCATGTCACCCCTCGATGTGCATGTGAACCGCGCCCCGATTGCGGGGACGGTCCGAGAGGTTTCATACCGGAAGGGGAGCTTTCGGGTGGCCTCGCAGGCAAGTGCTTCGCTGGAGAACGAGCAGAACGTCTTCACGGTGCAAGGCGAGCAGGGCGAGGTGGTGGTGAAGCAAATCGCTGGCTTGCTGGCGCGCCGTATCGTATTCTGGAAGCGGCCGGGTGACACTCTCGCCCGGGGCGAACGCGTGGGATTGATCAAGTTCGGCTCGCGCGTTGATGTGCTGGTCGAGCCCCAGGTGGAGTGGCGGGTCAAGGTGGGTGACCGCGTCCGGGCCGGGAGCAGCATTCTTGGATACACCCAACCCGCAGCTTGAGCCCCCGCTGAGGAAGGATAGCCGGCTTCGCCGGGGTGTCTATATCCTCCCCAGCCTGTTTACGGTGGGAACGCTGGTCTGCGGGTACTTCGCTCTTCTTTCCACCCTCAAGGGCATCCAGTTGCTGGCCGCGGGTCTGGGCGCCGGGATGAGCGCCTCTCCTTTCGACGAGGCCGCCAAGGCCATAGGCTTGGCCATCGTTTTTGACGGCCTCGACGGCCGCATCGCCCGCCTTACCAATTCCACCTCCGCCTTCGGCCGCGAGTTTGATTCTCTTGCCGACGTCATCACTTTTGGAGTGGCTCCCGCCCTGCTCGCCTACGCCTGGGGGGTCCGGGCAGTGGATGATATCTACGGCACGAAGATTATTCACATCCTGCGTGACGCCGGTTGGGTCATCACCTTCGCTTTCGTGATTTGCGGCGCGGCGCGTTTAGCCCGCTTTAACATCGACACGGTGAAGCCGACCGGCGATCGGAGGTACTTCATCGGCATGCCCATTCCGGGCGCGGCAGGCGTCGTGGCCGCCGTGGTGCATTGGGGAAAGGAACCTCTTACCTACTGGCTTTATGGAGGCGCGTGGCTGTTGCTGGTTCTGCTCCTGGCCTTCCTCATGGTCAGCCGGGTGCGGTACTACAGCTTTAAGACGCTGGACCTCCGCCGCCGCCGACCCTATTTCGCCATCATTCTTATCGGTCTGATTGTTTGGGCGATCTGGTGGTTTTCAGAATTCGTCCTCCTGGCGATTGCGCTCACCTACCTCATTTCCGGCCTGCTCCTGCGGTTCAGTTCCCGGCTCCGGCCGCACCCTCCAGCCCCTGAAGAGGTCCACCCGGCATGAAAACCTTGAAAGAAGGATACAGGGTTGGCGTAGTGGGGGCGTCCTCGCTCCTGGGAAAAGAACTCCTCACCGTCCTCCGCGAACAGGCCTTCCCCATTTCCCGGCTCGTTACCTTCGAGTCTGACGAGGAGGAGCCCGACCTGCCCATTGTGGACCTGCGCGGGGAATCGCAAGCCGCCATCGAGGACCGTGAGGTGAGCGAGTCGGAGCTGGATTTTGCCTTCCTGGCCGCTCGACCCCATCCGCTCCCCGCCTTCCTGGCCTCCGCGGAGAGTCTCCGCGCAGGCCGTCAGCCCGCGGATAACGGCGGGCGTGCCCATTGCCGCGTCATTGATTTGACGGGGGAAGAACTCGGCAAGGGGCCGGACGAGGAACTCACCGCCTCGCCGGCTGAGGGAGCGGCCGTTTCCCCCTGGCAAGTCGTAAGCGTGCCTTTCCTCGACCGGCTTTATCCGGCGCGCGTTGCAGCGGAGCGGCCCGTCAATGGACGGCCAAGCCCGGAAGCGGGCGCTCCCTCCTTCATTGTTTCGGCCCACCCGGCAGTGATTATGATCAGCAGCCTGCTGCTTCGCGTGGCAGCGCGTTTTCGACTCGAACGCGCGGTCGCTCAGGTGTTTGTATCCGCCTCGGAAATTGGGCCGCGGGCCATCGAGGAACTGCAGAAGCAAACGGTGGGCCTGCTGAGTTTCCAGAAGATTCCCAACAAGGTGTTCGGGGAACAACTCGCCTTCAATCTTCTGGCGCGCCTGGGAAAATCCGGGGAGCCCGCGCTCAGCCACCTCGAATCCCGCTTGCGGGAGCAGTTACGCCGGTACCTGGGTGGGCGCGTTCCCTTGCCCGCTCTGCGGCTCGTGCAGGTTCCCGTCTTTTACTCCATGGCGCTTTCGCTTTACTTGGAAACCGCACAGCCCGTCACCGCGGAGGAAATCGCGGCAGCGCTTCCCAGCGAGCGCCTACACGTGCGGCGCCTGTCCCAGGATCCGCCCACGCAAGTCGAGGCGGTGGGCTCGAACGATATTCTGGTGGACGCGGTGGCCGGCGATGCCGCACATCCCAACGGCATGTGGCTTTGGGCGGTGGCCGATAATTTGCGTCTGGCGGCGATGAACGCGGTGGAAATTGCCAAAAGCCTGGCCAAGACCCTGTGAAACTTCTCCCCGTGGCTAACGAGTCGAAAGTCCAAGGTCGAAAGTCGAAAGGGAGCAAACCGGAGTTGGGCGCGCGGAGGTTTGTGGAGTTCACCGCACACATGCTTTCGATACTGAGGCTTTGGGGTTTCGACCTTCAACCTTCAACTTTCAACTTTCAACTTCCGCACAAGCCCCGAAGTTTCAGCTCCCTCCGTCCCGACTTTTGCCTTTTGCCTTTTGCCTTTTGCCTTTTGATTTCCCTTCCCTCCTGCGGCTACCGGGTGGCCGGGCGGGGCGACCGCTTGCCTCCCGACATCAAGACCATCGCCGTCCCCACCTTTGAAAACAAGACGGCTCGTTTCCGTATCGAGCAGAGCCTGACCGCAGCGGTAACGCGCGAGTTCATCGAACGCACCAAGTTCCGGATCACGCCCCAGCCCGCCGGCGCCGACGCCCTTTTGCAGGGAACGGTCAAGGACATCCGCACGGGCGTCATCTCCTTCGACCTCACCACGGGCCGCGCCACCTCGCTCCAGGTCCAGGTTACGGCGGTCGTGAGACTCGAGGATCTGCACACGCACAAGGTGGTATTCTCCAACCCCAACTTCATTTTCCGCGAGCAGTACCAGGTGAGCCAGAACACTGCCGGGCTGTTCGAAGAGGACCAGCCGGCCATCGAACGCCTCGCGCGCGACCTGGCTCGCACGCTCGTCACCGACATCCTGGAGAATTTTTGACTGTGGGCCCATCGGAATTCATCGCGCTTCTGCGTCAGAAGAAAATCGGACCGGCGTACTTCCTCCGCGGGCCCGACCGTTTTCTCCAGGAAGAATGCCGCAAGGCCCTGGTGAGTTCGATTCCCCCGGAGGCGCGGCAGTGGTGCCTGGCGGAAATCGAATACCAGCCCGGGCGCCTGCGGCAGGAACTGGAGGGCGCCGACCAGATGCCCATGCTGGGCGGGCACAGCTTTTTCCTCTTCTCCGACCCTGAAGACTTCAAGCACGCCGCGGACGAGGACGTGGAAGCGCTGGGCGGGTACCTGGAGCGCCCTTCGCCCTTTGCAACGGTGGTGTTCGTTGCGGGGGAGCCGGACCGGCGCCGGCGGTTCATCCAGTTGCTCGAAAAAAAAGCTGAACTTGTGGAAATCCGTCCTCTCAGCCGGCGGGAAGCCGCAGCCTGGACGCAAGATTTTCTTCGCCAGGCCGGTGTGGAAATTGCCTCCCAGCTCGCCGAAGAGATCGCCGCCAAGTTTGAAGTCAGCAATGACTCCCGCTCGGAGGCGAAGCCCTCGGGGGTGAACCTGCTCTGGATGCGCACCGAACTCGAAAAAATAATGACCGCGCGGCCAGGCATGAAGCGCCTGGAACCCGCGGACCTGGAGTTTGTCGTGGCGTTCCGAGAGGAACGCGAGATCGGCAAGCTGCTCCGCGCCCTGGGCGAGCGGAAGTGCGGCGAAGCGCTTGCCTTCCTGCGGGCGCTGCTGGCCAGCAAGGTGGCGGAGACCTTGATCCTTTGGTGTGTCGGCGACCTTTTCCGCCAGGCGCTCAAGGCCCGTCAGTTGACGGATGCGGGGCGGGGAGGGTGGTCGCGTCCCGCCAACCCTTACTCGACTTTCGAAATCGTCCCGCTGGTGGCGCGCCATTACGAACGCGAGGAACTGCTCCAGGCGATGCGCGCGGTGCGCCGCGCCGATCTGGGAATCAAATCTTCCTGGAAAGACTCGAGGATTTTGCTGGAGTTTCTGGTCTGGCAAATCGTGGTGGGAAAGGCGGCCGTCGGCGAGGCGGCCGTCGGCGACGAGGTCCCCGCGCAAAGCTAGTCGTCAGTGGTCAGTCGTCAGTTCTCAGTAAACCTAGGCAGGTTAAAAGGTCCCGGTCGCGACCGCTGCCGGTGGCCCCCTGCCCGGTTTTCCGGTGAAAGTTCTACTGACAACTGACTACTGAGAACTGACAACTGAGTTGAACGCCAGCGTAAGCCGCGACTTGTAACGTGCGGCCGTGTTGGAATGCAGGATCCCTTTGTGGATGGAATGATCGATAAGGGCCAGCGTGGGCTTGAGGAGCGCCTCTGCGGCGGCCTTGTCTTTGACCTGCAGCGCGGCGCGCAACTTGCGGATCTGGTGACGCAGCTTGGTGGTGTGCGACCGATTGGCTTCGGTACGCTTGCGGGTTTGCTTCAGGCGCTTGAGCGCGGATTTGTGACTTGCCACAGTCTCTCCTTTAGTTGAAAATGCAAGACTTCAATTTAGCAGATGCTCGCTTCGGGCGTCAACGAAGAACCAAGATAGGTAGGTGGTAGGTAGCAGGTAGGGAATGGGAAATCCGTCAGATGACGGACCCATGCCACCTCCTGTATTCCAACTGCCGCTGATGGCTGAAAGCTGAGGGCTGAATGCTTACAGCGAGCGACGGTACGCCGAACTTCCCAGCCCTTCTGGACGCGGAGCGAATTGCGACTCGGGTGCGTGAATTGGCCGCCGACATCTCGCGCGACTACCGCGGCCAATCCCCGCACCTGGTGGGCATCCTGAAAGGCGCCTGGGTGTTCATGGCCGACCTTGTTCGCGAGCTCTCGATTGACGCCACGGTGGATTTTCTGGGAATTCAGAGCTACACCTCGGGCACCGACTCCTCCGGCGAAGTGAAGATCACCAAAGACCTCGACGTAAGCATCGCGGGGCGGCACGTGCTGGTGGTCGAAGACATCCTCGACACGGGCCGCACTTACCACTACCTCCAAGGCGTCCTCGCCGCGCACCAGCCCGCCAGCCTGAAACTCGTCACCTTGCTCGACAAAGCTTCGCGCCGCGTGATCCCGGTGCGCGCCGATTACGTCGGGTTCGAAATCCCCAACGTCTTCGTGGTCGGCTACGGGCTTGATTACAACCAGAAATATCGCCGCCTTCCTGAGGTGCGCATCCTGCGCGAGCCGAAATCGGTGTGAGCAGGGTGCCCGGACCTGTCCCTGGGAGTCCGCGGTTCTTTCACGCCGCTCGGGAAAAAGCCTGCTTGAGGCAGGCAGGGCAGCCCGCAGAGCCATCTGACGACGCGGCTGTTTGGGGCCATGCTGGGCAGGATCGCGGCGCTATCCCGCTCTGCGGGACCAGCGGGGTTAGCGAGTGACTGGCCGATGCCGATTTCAGCAACGAGGGAGGCATGAGGGGGCAAGGTGCCGGAATCGTCCGTTGGAAAGGCGACAGTTCAGGGGCGCGGAAGTCTCAGGAGTAGAACAGGTGGCTTCCGTGCTCGCGGAGGCGCTCAACAGCCAAAACCCCACCGGAGGATTGCATGCAGAGATGTCCGCGTGTATGTTATCGCTCGGTCGAAGATTGGAAATGGAAACCCTGGTTAAAATGGTCCGAACGGCCGCCGAATCGCAGGTATGCAAAAGCGGATATGCCTGCAGCGCCCGCGCTTAATTGCGCGATTAGAAATGACTATGGCAAAAGTCCTTATAGCAATGTTGATGGCTCTGGCGTTGCTCCGAAGCTCTCCTGCAGCGTCAACACAAAAGCCGCTCACCAAGGCTGAAGTCGACGAACTGCTCGAAAGCGGCAAGAGCAGCCAGCGCATCGCAACAGCCGTGAAGGAGCGAGGAATTGACTTTGCGACGACTGAGGTTTACCTGGAGGGCCTGCGGGCGAAAGGTGCGAAGCAGGAGGTGCTGGACGCACTGCGCGCCGCTGCGCCGAAACCGATGAGCAAGAACGAAATTCGACGGCTCCTGATGAGTGGAACGTCTGACAAGGCCATGGCGACAATTGTTGAGCAGCAAGGAATAGACTTCAGGCCCTCGGACGATGACCTGGACGAGTTACGCGGCGTCGGGGCAGGCGACCTGTTGGACCATGCTCTGCAGAAAGCCAGGCAGGCAACGCCGCCAGCGGGGTACGAAGTGGGCAAAGACGTCCTCCCCCCAGTGCCCACCTATAACCCGAGTCCTCCCTATTCGGAAAAAGCTAGAAAAGCCAAAGTGTCGGGCGTTGTGGTATTGGCGATCACCATCGACGCTCAGGGCAATGTCACCGAAGCGCGAGTCACCAAGTCGGTGGGCTATGGGTTGGACGAAAATGCCATACAAACGGTCAAGACCTGGAAATTCAAGCCCGCCACGCGTAATGGTGCGCCCGTCGCTGTGCGCGTAACGGTCGAAGTTACTTTTGCGTACGATCAAGAACACGTTCCCGCGAGCCCTTAGCGGAATAAGGTGGCGCGCAACGCCTTTTTTGCGACAGCGGAATATGCCCTTAAGATGTTACCCGTCATGCCGTTGAGAACCTAACCCCGCCGCCACTTCTTTCCCCGAGGGTTGCAGTGGGACGGTAAAGTAAAGGGACGATTCTCGGGCGATGTATTCGTATTATCGTGGGGCCGACCGACACAGTTTTCCGTTCCAAAGGATATGCGAATGCCAGCGAGCTAGAAGCCTGGCCGCACCAGGTCGTAGCGGCGGGCGGCGAGCGGTAGTATGATGGTCGTATGAAAGAAAAGACCTCTATCACACTGTCATCGGATTTGCTGGCCAAGGTTGACCATCTGGCCGGTTCGAAAATTTCGCGCTCGGCTTTCATTGAACATGTGCTCCGCAACTATTTCCGAGAACGAACTCGCAGGAAGATACACGCGCACGATTTGGAACGCATCAACGCTGCTGCAGATCAGCTAAATGCGGAGGCGGCGGAAGTCTTGGAATACCAGGCAGGGGAATAGTGAGCATTTCTGGAGGGGGGCGTGAGGCGAGGAGAGCTGTACCGCGTGTACAAACCGGGAGGCGATCCCAAACGATACCGGACATTCGCGATAGTGAGCCGACAGGCGCTCATTGATTCACGCTTCTCGACCGTCGTTTGTGCTCCCATATTCAGCCAGGGCGAGGGATTATCAACCCAGGTCGCCATCGGCCCTGACGAAGGCATGAAGCATCCGAGTTGGATCATGTGCGATAACCTTGTAAGTATCCGGAAGTCCGAGCTGAGCGAGTACGTGGGCCTGCTTCCACCGAGCAAACTTGCCGAGCTGGACCGCGCGCTCAAGATGGCTCTAGATCTATTCTAAAAAGGGGGGAGTGCTCTAGCTTTTCCCTATTCCCTACTCCCGACTCCCTACCCTCGCTCTCTAGACTATAATGGTTCGTCGAGTCTGCCACATCCATGGAAGAATTCTCCACGCCGCTGATGCGGCAATATAGCGCTATCAAGGAGCGTCATCCGAACGCTCTGCTCTTGTTCCGCCTGGGCGACTTCTACGAGCTGTTCTTTGAAGACGCCGTGGTCGCGGCCAAAGAACTCCAGATCACCCTGACTTCCCGCAACAAGGAAAAGGGCGTGGCCATCCCCATGTGCGGCGTTCCCTATCACGCCGCCGAGGGTTACATCGCCAAGCTCATCCGGCGCGGGTTCCGTGTGGCCATCTGCGACCAGATGGAGGACCCACGCTTCGCCAAGACACTGGTGAAGCGCGAGGTGACGCGCGTGGTGACGCCCGGAACCGCCATCGACTCGCAAGTGCTCGAGCCGCGCGAAAACAATTACCTGGCGGCGGTGGCGGAGAGGGCGGGGGCGTTCGGCCTGGCCCTGGCCGATCTTTCCACCGGTGACTTTCGCGCCACGGAATTTTCCGGCGCCGAGGCGGCAACGCGCTTTCAGGAAGAGCTGGAACGCATGCGCCCGAGCGAATTATTGACGGTCTCGGGCGAGGCAAACTCGCCGGGGCTTTACTCCAGTCCCTCCGGCCCCCTGACCCGAACCCCGCTGGATGACTGGGTCTTCAGCGAAGAATACGGCGCGCGCCTTTTGCGGGAGCATTTCCGCGTGGCGACGCTGGCGGGCTACGGCCTGGAGGGCCATCCCTTGGCGGTGGCCGCGGCGGGCGCCATCCTCCACTATGTGCGCGAGACGCAGCGCGGCTCGCTGGCGCACCTGGACGGCCTCCGCTTCTACCAGCAGCAGGACGCACTTATTCTCGACCCGGCAACACTCCGCAACCTGGAACTGCTGGAGCCGGCGTTCGGCGACGCCCGCGCCGCGACGCTGCTGGGCGTTCTGGATGAGTGCGCCACGTCGCTGG